>MDTC01257435.1_pt1 | contig 13104 bp, 10 predicted proteins | sample 811181 | NCBI WGS metagenome assembly MDTC01 (sample SAMN05326644, study PRJNA326480) | marine metagenome | isolation source: seawater | place: Pacific Ocean: North | collected 2011 | reverse complement strand
TTTAGTCATTTCCATCTCGAACTAAATGTGGTCACGGCTTCAGTGGATGAGGTGCACGCGGCGCCGCAGGATTGCAGATGGTGTCAACCGAGAGAATTCGAAGAACACGCATTGCCTTCAGTAATGCGTAAGGTGGTAAGGCTTGCAACAAGTAATCTTTGAAGATGATTTCAGTTGAGTTCCGTTCGCAACTGCTGACGCAAAGAGTCAATTGGAATGGTTTTGCCTTCAACGTTCATGCACCAAAATGTCCAACCATTGCAGCTAGGGGCACCTTGAACTGCAGCACCAACCTGATGAATTGACCCGCGATGTGTTGCAGAAATCACGGTGCCATCTGCCCTTACTTTTGCTGTGTGTTGTTGATCGGGGCTGACCAGCACGTCGCCCGCAGAGAGTAGTCCACGTTCTACAAGCCAACCAAAAGGAATTCGAGGCTGGCGCCTCTTCGACGGACTTCTTATCAGTTCTAATGAATGCGGCTCCGGTGTCGCGTCAATTCGCTCTTGGGCTGCCTTGACATACTCAGGATCACTATCGATGCCAAGATATCGGCGTCCTAATTTTTTTGCCACCACCCCAGTGGTGCCAGTTCCAAAAAATGGGTCTAGAATTAAATCGTCGGGATCAGTCGCAGCCAAAACAGCACGATAGATTAGCGCTTCCGGCTTCTGAGTGGGATGGATTTTATCTCCTTTTTGATCGCGCAATCTTTCTGAGCCCGTGCAAATTGGAAGGAGCCAATCGCTGCGCATTTGGAGATCTTCATTGAGTGCCTTCATAGCGTCATAATTGAAGGTGGGTTTACTTGTTTCTGATTTTGCGCACCAAAGAAGCGTTTCGTGAGCGTTTGTAAAACGAGTCCCACGGAAGTTGGGCATTGGATTGGTCTTGATCCATACTATATCATTTAAAAACCAAAACCCCATGTCCTGAAGTGTTGCTCCTACTCTGTAGATGTTGTGGTAAGTGCCTATGACCCATAGAGTACCGTCGTTTTTTAAAAGGCGTCGCGCTTCGGCAAGCCAATTACCGGTAAAGGTATCGTAATCTGCAAAAGTTCCAACTTTATCCCAGGCATTGTCGACACCGTTGACTTTGGTGTTGTTCGGTCGGCGGAGGTCGCCTCGAAGCTGTAGATTATAAGGCGGGTCGGCAAAAATCATGTCGGCACACTGATCAGGCAGTTTAGACATAACTGATGAGCTGTTTCCAAGAATTATTCTCGAATCAATTATTTCTTTGGAAGATTTTTTTACGCAAGAGGCCATTTTATCGCATGCATCCCGTAATTTAGAAACGTTGTTGCAAAGTAATAAAAAGATTTAAAAAATACAATACTTATACATTATGAAGTAATAGATTTTGTATTACTAAATAGTACTTACACAATATATTGTATGTACTTCTATATTTTTGCTATTATTTTGGCGATAGGAGAGAATGTCTTTCGGTGATGAGGTGTAACTCCTATCCTTGCGAGTGCCTCGCGGTGCTCCTTGGTTCCATAACCCGCATTTTTCTCCCAACCATACTCGGGAAAGGTTTTTGCTAGGGTGGCCATCTCACGATCGCGATGAACTTTTGCAACAATTGAGGCCGCTGCGATTGAAAGGGAGAGAGAATCGCCCTTCACCAATGTTTCGACCTTACAGGGAAGATTTGGTGCTTGATTGCCATCGACCAGCGCAATATCCACTGTAATTGAGAGTGATTGTAATGCTCGTTCCATAGCCATAAAGGTTGCGCTTAGAATATTAGTTTCATCGATTTCGGTTACTTCTGCGCGTCCGACGCCAATGTCTGCACAGAAGTGAAGCATGGAAAAAAATCGCTCACGCTTCGCCGAGGAAATAATTTTTGAGTCATTAATTCCAAACCTCAATTCATCTGGCATTTTGGATTGATTCAGGACAACGGCAGCAGCGAAAACCGGGCCAGCCCACGGACCACGTCCTGCTTCATCAATACCAGCAACACGGCCGCTGTTGGCATTTTCGCGGCTTAAATCAGGCACTATGATTTCTGCAAAGCAATGTATCAAACTTTCCTAGGCTATTTTCAGTCCAGAGAGCGCAGTGCAGATACCGGACTGACACTCAAATGACCATACCGCATCAATAACCTGATTAGTATTACAATGGCCGATTAAAGGTTTTGCTAGTGCCCTAAACTTGTGTTCGAGTTTTTCACCTTGAGTGCCAAAATCTTCCACTGGCGGTCCCATGTCACCATGTTCGGTAATAACAGTTTTATTGTTGAGATAAACAAAGACATCACTTGCATAGCGATCAAGATTTTTTGCAGAGCTAATGAAAACTTTTTCTCTCATCTCTACAATATCTGATCGTTGGGCGGCATCGTCACTGTAGCTTTCAAGGCTACTTGTTTCCTCCCCAAGCATTGCTAACGCTGCACTATGGCGGTAACTAAATTTTGCCTCATGACCGGTTCTTGGCTCTTGAATGTTGCAAACGTCGAGTGCGAATGGTGGTACTCGCACTTCAATCCTTTCCAGCTTTTCTGGGTCAAACGCGGGATTTTTCTTGATTGTCGCCAAGGCTTCCAGCATTGCGTGGGTCCCAAAGCATGATGCATGGTATTTGAATTTTACATCTAATGTATGGAATACATCTCCTAACTCTTCTAGTGCTTCGTGAGGTTGAAAGCTGTCTGTTTGAGTATCTGCAAAGCCCTGTCTACATTCAAGGACATCGGCCCTGCTAATAAATCCACGCGCTGAGAGTTCTGCCGCTATCACGCCGTTCATTGCTGCCTTACCCGCATGGAGGGGTTTGCATTCGGTCCCAAACATACACTTCAAGCCTGCAGCTTGAGTGGCTGCAATGCCTAAGCAATGGGCAGTCTGGCCCGCGTCAAGCTTCATTAAGCGAGCGGCAGCGGCAGCGGCGCCCAAAGTGCCCACCGTACCCGTTGCATGCCAGCCTTTCTCGTAATGTTTGTCCCCCATCATGGCGCCCACGCGTGCATCAATCTCAACTCCGGCTACAAAAGCCGTTATCATTTCTTTACCGCCGACACCGAGCTTTTCTCCGAGGGCTAGCACAACTGGCAGTACCGTAACTGTTGGATGTCCGTGTAGAGGACGTAATACATCGTCATAATCAAGTGCGTGAGCAGCACTTCCATTTACAAAAGCGGCTTGTGATGGAGAGGTGCGATCCCCATATCCAACAATCGTCGATTTCGGACTTCCGCCCTCTTCTCGGACAAATGATATGACCTTTTTGGCAAGCGGCTCTCGCGAACCCGCTAGCATAACGCCTAGGCCATCAAGAACGCACTGCTTGGCTACTAAGACGATTTCACCCGGGAGATTTTGGAATTTCAATCCACTCGAGTAGGCTGCAAGTTGCTGGGTTATATTTTCAGCGTAAGAGCCCATATTAACAGCATGTCGCGCCATATCCCCCTCCTTAGGTGCATCTCCGTTGTCCTGCCTTAAAGGCTGAACAAATAAAGCTCTAGTAATTCACCAGTCCCTGCGCAGCGCCTTAGTAAAGAGGGAATATTGTCTTTGTCCCTTCGTGGCTGCGAATTATTAAGCTACTTCTATACCAGATATTGGTGACAAAGTGCAAATAAAGGCAGGTATGCAAACGGATAATCAGGATTCACTAGGGTCGACTGTCCTGCTGTAAGACTGATAATTTTTCACAGAGATACATCTCCTGTTTTCAATCTTTGTCGTAACCTTTCGTTTGTTTAGAGGACTTGTCTGAAATCCTGATCCAGAAGTGCCTAAGTTTCCGTAAAATGACCTTTATTCTGATCATGGCATTCCGGCCAACTTCGTTGATGAAATGCCACTCACGGTAGTAAACAAAATGCAGGAGAGGTCCAAGACTATGTATTCTATCGGTAGCGCGATGTTGCAATCGATGCATGGTATTCAGCCACAGTGGGCTGATTATCAATGAAAGTACCGTAATGGCTACTATCAAGCGATGGGTTTCGCTCGCTATTATTCTATGGTCCATTGCAACAGCGCCTAATACAAAGGAAAATTCGCCAATTTGCGCTAACATCAAACTTGCAAGGAATGCATGACGCCAGGGCTCACCAAATAAATGTAAAAGCCCAACATTTAAAGCAGTTTTAAATACTGAAACAAAAAGCCATAGAATTATCACCAAGCTAAGATTATCCAATAAAAATTGGAGATCGATTAACAGGCCAATTGAAAGGAAGAAAACCATTAGTAAGATATTTTCTATTGGTTTAGCCAGATCAAAAAACAATGACCGCTGCCGGCTGTTGCCCACAAATAATCCTGCCATGAAAGCGCCGAATGCTGGTGAAAGGCCGAGCAGGCCAGCTAGGGCAGCTGAACCAAAACATCCCGTGAGGGCAGCTAGAGGAACTAACTCCCTCTTATCCTCTGCAATTTTCCCGAGCGGTAAATCTATCGCCTGGCGTCGGCTGAAGTAGAGAACCGCGAAAACGAGGAGTGCAATGGTTATGCTGACTTTCACAATCACATTAAACGCGGTCACATCCTTGGTCAAACTTTCAAGAACTAACAACATTGGTGCGACAGCGAGATCTTGCGCAATAAGAATTCCGACCGCAATCATGCCAACTCGGCTTCGGAGTTCACCGGTATCCTCTAGCATGCGTATAGCTACGGCGGTGCTGCTTAGCGCTAAGACGAATGCAAAAAGAATGGCGTGTTCAAGTGGCCAGTTAAGCGCCCAGCGAAACAACAGCATCACGAAAAGAGACACAATAATCTGTAAAGCGGCTACTCCGACCGCAATACGCCAAATGCGACGGAAGCTGCGGAGTGAAAGCTCCATGCCGATGAAAAAGAGCAGCATCAGAACACCGAGTTCTGCTAGCGGTCCAATCAGCATTCGGTCCTCTACTATAGCAAATGCGGAGGGTCCGAGAATAATACCCGCAAAAATATAACCGACGATCGGCGGTTGTTTTAAGCGCGCCAATGCCATTCCGCATAGTGTGGCAGCCGCAGCAACGATTGCTAGCCCAGTAAAATCGCTTCCGTGTTCCATGGTTTATTGCTTCTAACTAAATTAGCTTAGCACGCATTCGAGATATCTCTTTATTCGAGATATTTACGACTTGTTCTTGTACACCTTGTCAGTTCTGACAAGGCCTTAAAATACTGGTACAGATTGATGTGATATTTAGATAATAAACACATATGGAGTGATCAAATTCTATTTGCTCGAAATCGCAATGCTACGCTGCTCGTCTAAACCCTTGCCTTTTAGATCGCATTCGAAAACTGATGTATTATGGAGATGATAACACTTTAAAAGAAGTCGTAATACAATTCTCGATCAAAATATTAAAAGTTATATTTCTGCAAAAATATAACCTGTACCCAAATTTGTGAGAAAGAGCTCACAACACATTTACATCTGGTCCCGAAAAAAATTAAAGGAAATTTATAAAATAGGAATACAAGGTGGACAAAATAAGCATTATTATTCCCACTCTTAACGTTGCACATGTTGTGAATGCCACGCTTCAATCCCTTGGGACTTTGGATGGACTTGATTTAATTCGGGAAGTGATTTTCTCAGACGGCGGCTCTGACGATTCTACTGAAGAAATCGCTTCGGCGTGCGGGGCAAAATTCATTCAGGGCCCCGCCGGCCGAGGCAAGCAGTTGCAGCGCGGTGTGGAGGCTTCCACGGGGTCATGGCTTTTAATACTCCATGCGGATACCACGCTATCTTCGGGGTGGGAAAAGCAACTGCGAAATTTTATGCAGGAGCATAAATGCCACGCTGGATATTTCCGATTTGCTTTGGAAGACACCGGAATGCGGCCATATTTATTAGCCAAGCTGGTATCCTTTCGTTGTCGTTTGTTCTCCTTGCCCTACGGTGATCAGGGTTTATTCGTTCCGAGAGATCTTTATGAAGCGGTTGGTGGGTATGCTGAAATCCCATTGATGGAGGACGTTGATCTTGTTCGCCGGATCGGGCGAAATAACCTTCACGAAGTTTGTGTTACCGCTACAACTTCGGCCGCTCGGTATCAGAAGTACGGATATCTGTTCCGTTCATTATACAACTTGTTTTGTTTGTTGCTTTTCTTCTTTGGCGTGTCACCGGCGAAAATAAAAAATATATACGAGGCCATATGAGACACCTTGTGATACTCGCGAAAGCGCCACACCTCGGGGCAGTTAAGCGTCGATTGGGGCACGACATTGGCAGTTTAGCCGCACTTCAATTCTATGAGCGTAATTTGCGCTTAACTTTGAGAAGACTTTGCAGGGACCGTCGTTGGATCACAAGCCTCGCAATTACTGGCGCACCAACTCGTTGGTCGAATATCACTCCCCGTACTGTGCGCATGATGGAACAAGGACACGGTGATTTGGGCGATAGAATGAGACGAGTAATGGAGGCTATGCCCGCTGGGCCAGTTATCATGATAGGAAGCGACATTCCAAATATTTCGCGTGATGATATTTACGAAGCATTCTCAGAGCTAGGTCATAACGATATAGTGTTAGGGCCAGCACATGATGGGGGTTTTTGGCTTATAGGCCAAGCTCGTCGCCGACCGTTACCAGATATATTTAGGAACGTTCGGTGGTCAAGCCAATACACACTTCACGATACATTGGCTAATCTCGATCACCGTCACACATATTCGTTCGTTAGAAAATTGTTGGATGTCGACGATGGTAAAAGTTACGAGATTTGGCGAAAAACGCGTAAAAAATGCAATTAATATTTAAAAGCCTGGTATTATTGGCCTGATAAAAGACAATGTATTCGATGATTGCATTTGGGGACGATACTAATGTTCCCTCAGGCGAGGCATAAGTTCAACAAAATTACATGGACTGTGTCGGTTATCTAATTGATACATCAAGATCTCGTCCCAGCCATCGCGGCATGCGTTGGGTGAACCAGGTAAGGAGAAGATGTAAGTGCCGTTAGCGACCCCAGCGCAGGCCCGGCTCTGAATCGTTGACGTAGCAATTTTTTGATAGCTTATCCAGCGGAATAATTCGCCAAAACCCGGGATTTCTTTATCCCAAAGCCGCTCTACGGCCTCTGGTGTAACATCTCGTCCGGTTATTCCTGTGCCGCCAGTTGTGATGATTACATCCACATCCGTTTTATCAATCCATGAAGCGAGTTTGGCAACGATTTCTTCTACATCATCCTTTACGATATCTCGGAATACTAATTTATGACCGGCTGCAGTTATGCGTTTTTCAAGCAAATCGCCAGACCGATCATCCTTTTTCCTTCGGGTGTCCGAGACGGTAAGTATCGCAATATTGACTGGGGTCATCGGAATATTATTTTGCATGATTTTTAACGTCCTTGGCGCTTTTATCTAGTGCAATGTATGTGGGCCATTTTCCTGACGCAAGAGCATGTAGCGACGGTGTTTCTTGTTTAAAGTGCTCACGGTATATCCAATAATTTGCTAACACTCGTTCCACAAAGGTGCGCGTTTCGCGAGCTGGTATGCTTTCTATGAATAAAAGGGGGTCAGACTGGTAATCTATTTTTTTTTGCCAGCGCGAAAGATTACCTGGCCCACTGTTATATGCAGAAATTAAATAAAAAAGATTTTTGCCTATAAAATCATTTTTAATCAGGCGGCGCAGATATCTCTGACCTAACGTGATATTTAGCACTGGATCAGACAAGGATGAGCGTCGGCCATTCCACATATTATGCCCTGCAATATCGCGAGCTGTGCGCGGCATTAATTGCATGAGCCCAGTAGCTCCCATGCGACTTCGGGCACGCGCACGAAATCTTGACTCCTGACGCATCAAGGCAAAGATCAGAGCCTTATCGAGGAAGAAATCATCTGCTGGTTTCCAAGCTGGCAAAGGATACAAGGCACTATCAAACGGTTTTCCATTATTATCAACGACAGTGTGCCCCAGTCGATAGGAAAGTTGAGGTAGCTTGCCTCGAATGGCAACATTTAGCAGTATACGGGTGTTTTGTTCGGATTCTCGAAGGGCAACAAATTTCATTTCAGCTTCGGCCCGTACCCATTGATTAAGCTGAATTAGAGCCAGAGCGCGCCTGAGGCGGGGGCGACCTTTCATTGCATCGATATCCTGCGCCTCCAAGGGGGGTATGTACCAATTTAGAACAGGGGCGGTGCCTAGCAGGTGGCATGCCAGCATTCCATAAAATGTACGGGGTTTCTGAGCCGCGATACTAAGGTAGTGATTGACTTGACTTGGCTGCGCAGCTCTTAAGTAAGCACGTGCTGCCCAAAAAGCTGCAGCTGTTTGAAGAGGTGCCATTATTGTTCTAGTTTGAGATAATTTAGAAAAATAAATAGCAGATTTTTCAAAGTTTCCCGAGCGCCAGCTTGCTAAGCCTGCCCACCAATTTGCGTCTCCTTCACCAATCGCCATATATTTTGCAGCACGGTTAGCGAGGGTCACTACCAGTTGATCGTTTTTCTCATGGTAATAACCTCTTGCCAACGCCGCGTAGGCTTTAGAAAGCCCATAATTTCCCAACGCTCTAGAATTCCTTTTTGTTTTGACGAGGGCATGGGCATCCTTTGTCTTACGTTTTGCGATTAACTTATTTAAGTGACGCAAGAACCGACGAAATTCCCTCGAGCTATTATTTAAAATCGTAGGTTTTTGGGGTGCTCCATTGCTAAAAATAATTTCTTCAGACAACACACCTTGTATCTTTGGTAAATTAGGTGGAGGTACTTTAGTGTTCTTTGTGGGCCTTCGTTTTTTTGCTAATCGGTATATTCGCAGCGCCCCAGGCCTATCAGGAAAATTTTCAAGCCAAGACTTCAGTTCACGGAATAGAGCTCTGTGTTTGGTTGGATGCATGTAGCGTTGAAACAAAACATGGCTTTCTAGGGATTTGTCATCGATCTTTTTAAAAAATTCGGTGGCTTGAGCCCACTTCCCACTTCGCTGAAGGGCAAAAACTCTTTGATAAAGGTGAACATCTTTTACTGAAAGCACATTGGGTAAAGCGTGTGCCGAATTATCTCTGGAATCAGCAGCCGCTGCTAAACCAATTAGCGCAGAATATAATAAAATAAATGCAGCAAGAAATTTTCGTATGTGACCGATATTCATCTAAAAATAGGGTCGGGCCCGCCGACTGCTCCTTTGTTGAGACAATCGGACATATCAAATTAGTAGTATTCTAGCAATTTTGTTTTCACTGCACGGAAGTCATGCCAAGCCTCTCGTTTTTGGTTCGGCTGCCGTAACAAAAATGAGGGATGAAACGTTGGCATGCATGGGATTTGCCGTTTCCTATTTGCAAGCCGAATATTTGACCACTTTCCGCGCAACCGCATTATGCCTTCCTGAGTGTTTAAAATTGTTTTTGTAGCAGTTCCACCCAATAAAATAATGACTTTTGGATTTTTCAATTCGATGTGTCGCCAGACAAACGGCAGGCATGCTGCGATTTCAGAATTTGTAGGGCTGCGATTGCCAGGAGGGCGCCAAAAAAGTACATTCGTGATGTAACAGTCTTTGGATCTGTCCAGGTTAATGCTATGTAGTATTTTATCAAGAAGGTTCCCGCTTGCGCCGACGAAAGGGCGCCCGCACTTATCTTCGTCGACACCAGGAGCTTCTCCGATTATCATCAGATCTGCAGATGGATTGCCATCTGAAAACACGGTGGTTGTAGCTGTGAACTTTAATGCACAACCTTCAAACTGCTCAACTACCGCTCTCAGTTCGTCGATATCTGTAACAGCCGATGCTCCTGTGGCGGCGTCATGTGCTCCCTCAGCGGGGGCTATTTGGTTTTTGCCAACAGGCGCAGGACGAGACACTGAACCATCTATCGTCTCAACTATTCGCGTTGCGGTGTCTTTGATTTTTGGGTTATTATTTTGTGGCGACATTACAAAACGATTGATTGGCGTATCTGATGTTATTTCATCAGCTCCCATGTCAATAAGCCACCTAAGGGCTTGGGTAGCGTTGATTTTTGAGTGTTTAGTATAGCTTACCATCTTGTCGGAGGCCCCCTCGGTTACTATTTAGATTAATATACTGTTTTGCTATAGAGATATAAGTCAAAAGAACAAATCTGTGATATCCGGAAAGAGACACATGGAACGCGACTCGATGGAATATGATGTGGTTATTGTTGGCGGAGGGCCGGCAGGTCTTTCTGCTGCTATCCGACTTAAGCAGCTTTGTATTGAAAATGGCGCGGAAATCAGCGTTTGCGTTTTGGAAAAAGGGTCAGAGGTAGGCGCACACATTTTGTCCGGCGCAGTTTTGGAACCCCGGGCTTTAAACGAGCTTTTTTCTGACTGGAGGGATATGGGTGCCCCACTTAACACGCCGGTTGCTGATGAAAAGTTTATGTTACTTACCGATTCATCAGCGGTTAGTATTCCCACTTTCTTATTGCCTCCGGCAATGCACAACAAGGGTAATTATATAATCAGTCTGGCAAACTTTTGCCGATGGCTTGGAGAGCAGGCAGAAGGATTGGGCGTTGAAATTTATCCTGGCTTCGCTGCATCAGAGATTCTTTATGATGATGATGGCGCTGTGCGTGGCGTTGCTACCGGTGATATGGGTGTATCAAAGTCGGGTGAACAGGGCGATATGTTCCAGCCTGGGATTGAACTTCATGCAAAGTACACGTTCTTTGCTGAGGGGTGTCGTGGTCATTTAGGTAAAATGTTGATGGAGAGGTTTGAGCTACGTGCTGGCGTCGAACCACAGACTTACGGTATTGGATTGAAAGAACTATGGGAGATTGACCCAGACAAGCATCAGGAAGGCCTCATCTTGCATAGTGCTGGCTGGCCCCTTCAGAATGATACATATGGCGGATCATTTTTATATCACCTTGAAAACCACCAGGTGTCTGTTGGTTATGTAGTGGGGCTGGATTACTCAAACCCATATCTTTCACCTTACGAGGAGTTTCAACGTTTTAAAACACACCCAAAAATTAGACCTTACTTTGAAAATGGTCGACGCGTGGCTTACGGAGCACGGGCCATAAACGAGGGTGGCCTGCAATCATTGCCAAAATTAGTATTTCCCGGTGGGGTCCTTGTTGGTTGTGAAGCCGGGACTGTAAATATGCCAAAGATTAAAGGCAGTCACACCGCCATGAAAACAGGTATGCTGGCAGCTGAGGCAGCCTTTGACGCATTGACCGGTGGGAATGCTCCTGCCGAACTACTTGCTTATGCAGAAGCGTTCGAGAAAAGCTGGGTATATGATGAACTTAAACAAGCGCGTAATGTCCGTCCCGCCTTTAAATGGGGTCTTTGGGCAGCCACACTTTACACTGGTATAGACCAAATGCTTTTCCGTGGCAGGGCTCCTTGGACGCTCAGCCATGCCCATGCAGACCACGAAAGTTTAAAGAAGGCGGCTGATTGTGTTCCGATCGATTATCCAAAACCCGACGGTGAAATTACTTTTGACCGACTGACAAACGTGTCTTTCTCAGGTACTAACCACGAAGAGGATCAGCCAGTACATTTGACTTTAAAGGATGCAGATGTGCCGATTAATCACAATCTTGCAAATTATGATGCTCCAGAACAACGCTATTGCCCAGCCGGTGTATACGAAATTATTCCAGGCGATAGTAATGCTGGCCCTAGGCTACAAATCAACGCTCAAAATTGTGTTCACTGTAAGACCTGTGATATTAAGGATCCGACCCAAAATATAGATTGGGTTACACCGCAAGGTGGAGAAGGGCCCAACTACCCAAATATGTAAAAAGTAGTTTTTGGTTGTTATGTTGTCGGTGTCTACGACATTCGCCACATCGGGTTGAAGTTTACGTTCGTTAGGATGTTTGTGACAATAGCACCACATCCGTTGGATCTGATTTAAAAGAAATAGTGGATAAATTCATGGCAAGATCACTTGCGAAGGCATTCCTAGGTTTTACGTCAATCGCAGTGGTTATTAGCGTATTCTATTATTTGCTACCGCTCATCGACAAGAATCCTGGTAAAACTGTGACAAAGCCAGACGACATTACCCTTTCGCCATTGACCATTGAAAAACCATCGACCTTCGGCAGATTTTTAGCTGGACGTTTTGCTGAGCGCCGCAGTGATTTGAAGCATGCTGCACTATTAATGGAAGAAGTGCACAAAGAAGAACCCAAAAATGAGCTGTTTTTACGTCAAGCATTTGTGCTGGCTGTAAGTGCTGGACATAACGATAAAGCACTCCAGTTTGCCCGTCAGATGGAAGGTAGATCTGGTTACGACTCAACTGCTCGAATTACTCAAATCGCTTCTGATTTCAGAGAGAAAAAATACTCTGAAGCGTTAGGTAGGTTGGAGAATGCTGAAACTAGTGGTTTAGGGCTTTATGTCGTGCCGCTAGCTAGAGCTTGGAGCCTAGCCGGGCAAAAAAAATTTTTTGAGGCCAGAAATGCCCTTGCGGTGATGACACAGGAAAAAGGATCAAACTCGATATATCGGTTAAATGTGGGATTAATTAATTACTTAGCGGGTGATTTCGATGAAGCTTATCAACAGCTAAAAAAAGTCAGTGAGGACGGTAATTTCTTGACTGCCCCAGTCCGTATCCAGCGGGTCGTAATTCCAATACTGCAAAAACTCGGTAAGAAAAAAGAGGCATTAGAAATTATTGATGGGCAACGGGACGCCGATATTGATGACTTTATATTTTCAGGTTTACGTGAAAATGTAGAAAGTGGAAAACTTGTTGCATCTTTAGTAGAGACGCCCGCACAGGGATTAGCGGAGGGTTTATTCAGTTTGGCTACTGCATTGCCACGAGACCGAGCCAGCAATATGATTTTACTCTACACGCGGCTCGCCTGCATGTTAAAGCCGAATTTTCCACTTGCGAAAATTCTGATCGGTGACATCCTTATGTCACGACAAAGGTTTGAAGATGCGGTTGAAAATTATCGCAAAGTAGACCCTGGGTCAGGTTATTCCTGGACTGCGCAGCTGCGGACTGCTGACGCATTATATGAGGAGGGGCGCTTAAATGAGGCACAAGTGCTCCTTGAGGAAATGGGAAACCTCAGGCCACATAGGTTGGATGCATTGCTGAGACTTGGTAACTTTTTTAGGTTTAAGGAACGC
>MDTC01174800.1_pt1 | contig 13104 bp, 11 predicted proteins | sample 811181 | NCBI WGS metagenome assembly MDTC01 (sample SAMN05326644, study PRJNA326480) | marine metagenome | isolation source: seawater | place: Pacific Ocean: North | collected 2011 | reverse complement strand
TGTTGTATTATAGACTTAAGTGTAATTATATTATATTTACTATAGTATAATGTTTTGTTGTAAAAAATGTTGTAAAGAATTCAAAACAAATTGGCAACTTCAGAGGCATTTAAGTAAGAAAATAGCTTGTAAGGAAGTTCCACCGATTACCACACAAGTTCCACCGATTACCACTGAAGTTCCACCGATTACCACTCAAGATCCACCAATTACCACTCAAGATCCACCAATTACCACACAAAGTCTAACTTGTGAATTTTGTCTAGTAGAATTTAGTAGAACAGACAGCTTAAAAAGACATAAAGAAGTATGTCCATGGAAAAATGATGAAGTAAGAAATTTAGAAAGTAAATTAGGAATTAAGATATCAATAGATACATCAAGTACAATATGTAGATTTTGCAATATAAAATGTTCGAGAAAAGATTCATTACACAGACATCATCAAATATGTAAAATGAAAGAAAATTATAAAGAACATCTAAAACAATTAGTACAAGCACAAAGAACAAGTACAATAAATAATACAACAAACAATAATATCAACAATGATAATAGTATTACCAATACTACAATAAATAACAATACAATAAATCTAACTGTAAATTCAATAGGCTGTGAGAATTTAAGTTATATGAACTCTGAGATGATTCAAAAATTAAGATTAAATGCGTTATCAGATAGTGAATTTATGGCAAATAGTGTAGCAAGTATACATGCAGATGAAAACCATCCAGAAAATCACAATATTATATATAACAATCTTAGGTCAAATGTAGCATTAGTGAAACTAGAAGATACTTTTGAATATAGAAATGTAGATGAAGTTATAACTAAAATTATGAATAATTGGTTAAACAATCTAATATTTACAGAAAGATATGATGACTTACCAAATCATCTAAAACAAAAATATGAAGAAATAGGTGAAGATGATAAATTAGCAAATAGTATGATAAAAACACGAATATACAACAATAGCAAAAAGATGAAACAAAAATCATTACAGTGAGTTTAGGTTGTTCGTTTAATCCTGTTTACGTTTGCTGAAATTGATTTAAGTTTTTTGGGATCGAAGAAAATATAAATATAATATATTATAATGGAACTGATAGAACCGACTAAGAAAATGAGGAGAATGAATTTATTTATAAAACAAGTTTGTATATTAGGCATATAAGTGTTGGTGGTATAATATTTTTTATTGGACTAGCGATTGGGGTAGGTGAGAGTATTGGTAAATATGTAGTAATTTCAGGAGCTACTCTTGTAGTATTATTTGGTCTTGTTCTTCTATACAAAATGGTGAAGAAAGGGAGTTTAGTTCTTTGATTTTAAACGGTTTAAAAAACGCTTATACAAATATATATCAGTTTCTAACTTTTTTATAGTATAATAACGTGGATTGATATACTCTCCTGTCGAAGCGCTCATCATTATTTCATTAGCTGGGATTCTTTTATATTCTTTCTCTTTTTGATTTAATACATTTTTGAAGTGCTGTTCTAAAACTGTTTTCAGAATTTTAATTTGTTGTTGTTTATTTCTTAGTTGTGCTTCTATTTCCTTTATTTCTGTGTTAATAAGCAATTTATTAAGTATACTATTAATCGACTTGTTATTTGTTTCATTTAAAAATTTTTGTAATAAGTTTAATATATTTTTTTTATTTTTTTCTGATTTTTCTAAGGTTTTCAAGTGATTATATAATGTTTGCGCTGAATTTGTATTAGTTTGTAATTTACAAAGCTTCCCATACCCTAATGTTCCATTAGGATTATCAACACGAAACCCTTGAATTTTTTGAGCATTTTTATTATTATTAGTACTCATAATATATATATATATATATATATATATATTAATAATGATAAAATTTAATTTAATATTCAAACAATTTCTAAAAAATAGAGATAAAATACTTGAAAATAAACAGTATTTAAGTATATTAATATATTTTATTCTTTTTTTTATTATGGACTATTTTGGTATTTTTGACTATTATGGTCAAAGTATATTTCGTAGATCAATAAATATGTATAGAAGAACAGATCCATTAAATTATCAAAATAAATTAAAACCATTTTGTCAAAAATATGATAAAATATTAGATAAAAATGATATAATAAAATTACAATCTATAAAAATTCCTGAAACCAAAGATTTTAGTATTTTAACTAGAAAAAATACAACTACACATCAATGTTGTGAAAAATATAGTAAAAATGAGATTGAAATTATTGAAAATATATCTGAAAAAATAAGACAAAAATATCAAAATAAAATTAATAAAAAACTTTATTATCTAGAAAACAATAAAGCTACTATATACAGATATCATGGTAATAAATCTCATCATCTTTGGCATGTCGATCCACAAAATATATCTGAAATTTATAATATTATAATATGTATCAAAAAAAAAGGAAATATTAGTCCTCTACAATGTAAGAATAAAGCTGGAAATGAATATTCGATACATTTTGAAGAAGGTGACGGAGCATTATTTACTGGAGGAACAACAATTCATCAAGTTCCTCCAAATGATGATCCCAATTCAGAAAGAACTGTTTTGTCAATAGCATTTACAAGTGATAAAAAAATTAGTAAAAATAAAAATATGAGCAATAATTTGTGTACATATACGGAGGGAGGAAATAATTATATAAATATAATTAAAATTTTTCTTAGTGGTTTCTTGATAAATTATATACTTACAAAAATTTCTGGAATAAATCATTTATCTTATAGTTTTATTTTAGTATTTTATATAATTAATTTATTAATAGCAAAATACATACCATATTATTTTGATATAGGATTGGGAACAGCTAGATCATCATCTATTTATAATAATTTAATAATATTACTTATATTCATAATAGCGAGTATCTCTATTAAAGGAGCAATGATATTTTCAAGTTATTTTTTGATTAGTGATGTATTTTTCTCAAGGAAATGGGTTGAATATAATTAACATTTAAGATAATTTATAATTACAGATTACTAAGCACTTACTAAGCAAAATACTATAATAGCAAAACTCTTATACGAAAAATTCATTCGTCAAGTTATAATTCTGCCTCTGTGAGAAAGAAACTGCTGAGGAAGCATGGAGGGGAGTCAAGACCAAGCAGTGGAAGAAGGTGCCAAGAGGACGCGCGTTGAAAGGGTGAGGCTAGATACCTGAAGGACACAGTACCAGATACTGTGGTGGGTCGCGCGAGATATCTTTTTGCTTATCCTGATAGTTTGACGCGCGCACAGTGACACTGTAGTTTGTTGACGCGCGCGCAGTGGCTACTCTAGTTCCTCAACGCGCGCAGAGTATATACAGCTACTTTCCGCGCGCACTTTGACTAAGTGACACTGTAACTTTTAGGAGGAGTTTACAAGCAGTTCGGAAAGCACAATATCACAGGTAAGTATTAAAAACTTTGGAAAATTGTCATTAATCTCTGTGTTTGTAGGATTTTCGTACAAATCAAAACAGGGATATATTGAAGCAGGAAATGGTGCTTTTCACAAACAGACTCAAAGACTCTCTAAAAACTATAAACAAGGTATGTCTGAAAGGTAAGATATTTATTGTATTAACACAAAAATCAGGGGTATCAAGGTGAAGCTGAGGGGTTTACCAAAAGTATTGAAACTAATGCAAAAAAGTTTAGAGAAAACACAATAAAGCTGGAGGTGCGATATACACAAATAATAAACATTATTACTAAGACAAATTACAGGGACTACTTCCTGCATGTATTGCAACTGCACCAGTTCCTGCACCTGTGGCACAAGTTACTGCACGTATTGCAACTGCACGACTTCCTGCACATATGGCACAAGTTTCTGTACCTATAATCGAAGGTAAGGAAACTGAAAAAACAATTTGGAATCATGATACAGGGATTTCCTTTTCAGATGACGAATGTGGTACGTTAATCTCTGAATTGAAATTATTTGCCATCCGTAATTATAAAGATAAAAAAATTAATAGTATTGATAATGCTGAAGAAATCTATTTGAAAATCGATTCTAATTGTATATCATCAACTGAAAATTTTTTGAGACAACCTGAATTACATTATCAGAAGATATCTGTTTCTTTAACAGATATATTTTCATCTAACCTTACTCAAAAAATTTACAAAATGTTATCAATTGGGATGAATAAATTCAAAGTATCATATGTTGAATTTGTATCATTTGGATCATTTTCTATTATTTTTGGAAATAAGAGTATTGGACAGGTACCACATATTGATGTTACAAAAAACTGTTTTCAGCTTATTTTACCTTTAACGAATAATTCACCTACTACATTAGTTTGTGTTCGTGAATTAACGCCTATGCAGGTATGTGATATTTTAAGATTCAAAAAAGAAGATGCACCTGTATTTGAGCCTTGGATTGAACAGTATGGTTCTCTTGCATTACCATTTGAACAACTTGAACTGAACCCCATTATTAATAATCCTGTAAATGCAGGTCACATGTATGGTGCAAGAGGTGGATTAGTTCATGCTGGACCAAAATATGATGGTCATCGTGCTGTATTATTTATGGTTGCATACAAAAAGGATGTCATAAATTATGATCAAGATGCACAATACAATATTTTCAATATAATATTTTCATTAAAAAAGTTATTTCCATCTAATACAGGGGTATTAAATGAATTAAACAATGAATACAAAAAGAAATATGAGACTAAATATAAGTTATCTCATGTTTTTACGAGAATTGATCAACAAAAAAAGGCATTATTAAAAAAATAATTCAGAAAGCACCTAATAAAAAAATAGAATGTAATAAGAATATTTAGTTTCTTAGTCATATAGAATCCATCATTTGTAAAAGTGTAACCAAATTTTTTATAATATTCTCTAACACCAACACCGGAAATAATTGCCAAATGTTGAGTGAAATTAAGGATACAATACATTTCAGCAATAGACAATAACAATTTGCCAATTCCATTATGTTGAACACATTGATTACTTTTTTGTCCAACTTCACAGATATTTCCATAAACGTGTAATTCACGTATGAATGCGTAATGTTTATAATTATCTTTACTTAATCGTAGACGAATAAATCCATATAAAATATTTCTATTATGACTTGTGGCACTAATGTAATACTCTGTTCCATTTGCGGCATTATATTTATCGACAAAAATTGTGAAAGGTTGTAATGTATTTTGACGAACTTCGCGACAACGGATACATTTACAGGTGATTCCAAGGGAGTGTGCTTTTTCAAGAAGTTGTTGGCGAAAATTTGTGCGAATATTATTGCTTTGATAACCGATTATACCTTTTTCGATAGATTCCATACAAAAATCGCGTTGTATTCTGTTAAATCGTGTGTAATATTTGGAATGAATTTTAGCATGCAAACATACATTAAGAATATTTGTTCCATCATCAGCTTCAGCATATGGTTTCCATTTACCGGATTGTTTCCATTGTCTAATTTCTGTATATTCTACATCGAGACATGGATATATTTTCATATAATCTGGACTAAAATTGCCATTATTCAGAACGGTTTCCAACATATGTTTATCAAGCTCTGGGTTGCTACCAGGTAAATCAGGCATAACGTGAATATCAATCTTGAACCCATAATTTCGCAAAAGAGCTATTGCTTTTATAGATTGTTCAACTGTATGTCCACGATTTACGCCATCTAATATTGTATTATTAATATGTTGAACTCCAATTTGAACACGAGTACAACCAAGTTTTCTAAATCGCATAAGTTCGTGTTTAGTTATTTTATCAGGACGTGTTTCCAATGAAATTCCTATTATTCTGCATAGTGATGTTTCATTTATTTTCTGTTCATCCAAAATTGTACCAATATCACGTGTAATATTACTGTTATATATATTTGCTGCGAAAAACAAATCGGTAATAAATTTCTCTTGATAATGCCGAGGATAATCACTAAAAGTTCCACCAAGTACTATAATTTCCACTTTTTGCACCATATGACCATTTTCGCGTAAGGTATTGAGGCGGCTATTCATTTGTCCTATTGCATCATAGTTTACCTGTTTTCCACGGGCAACTGCTGGTTCATTATCTAAGTAGCTTCTTGCAGTACCTGGTTGATTTGGGCAATAACTACAATCATGACTGCAACTGAATTGAGAAGGTGCCAAAACAACTGTGACAACTAAGACACCACTATTACTTTTTGTATTTTTTTTACGTAATTTGTGACGTTTAGTATAAGACATTTCTGAACAACTTGAATTGCATGCTGCAATTGCACTACGTTTTCCTTTAATTTTCAATATATCTTCTATATCATCCATATTTGCCAACTAATATTTCAGATAAATAGTCTTAAAGTAATATTTATTATAAATAATATGAGTCAGAAGAAGGTTGATTTTATAATTAATAATACATATTTTCTTAAAGATGTATTATTAAATAACAAACACCTGAGAACTAAATTATATAAATTGATAAAAACAGAAGTTAAAAGTGAAAAGGAAGTTGTTAAAGAGAAAGTGCCTCATTATTGGGGAAATCCACTTAAAGAGCAATTAGACGAATAAGATATTACGACAATGAGAACATATATATTTCATAATTTGACATATGATTTAGAGAAATATATATTTTCACTTATTGATGTATGTTATTTAAATCAATTAAAAGAGGAAGTAAATACTAATGAACATCATGAAAATTTTTGGAAGGGGAAATATAACATATTAAAATTAATTGCTGATAAGCAAGATATCAAGAAGCAAGGTACTCAGTATATTTTGAAAAGGTTACCTAATAATTTTTCGTTTCAAAAAACAATAACCGAAAACAATGTCATATATCATAAGTATATAAACTGGTTTGCTTATAAAGTATTTTATTTAAATGATAAAACGAGTTGTAAAAAATTCAAACAAATTTTACGTATTTATATGCTAGATTTCATAATTATTCACAAAGAATTTATATATTCGATGCCAATTTATGATATGTTGCGGAAATCTTTACAATCGTATCTGTTGTATCTAAAAAAGAGAAAGTTTGAAAATGCGGATTTGTATATTGAACAACTTAAAATTGAGTGATTACATAATATTGAGAAGTGCTTTAGTTTTATTATCTTTAAATTTGTACATCAAATCTGGTTGATCAAGTTTACCATCTCTAATAACTTTATATTCACCTGTTGTAGTATCTAAATCATAAATATGAAAATTGGTATCTAGGTTGAAATGTTCTGTGCGTGTGGCAAAATTTAGGGATATACTACCTTCAGAGCCACTTATGATTCTGTGAAATATGCCACTTGGCCATACTACCATTGCTGGTTGGGCACAGTATAATTTGCCATTTTTGTAGACATTATCAGGAGTTACTATGAATGAAGCTTTTTCTTTTTTAACAGGACAATATATATCTATAAAACGTTCTCCTTGCAATACGATTAGATTGTCATCTTGACCAGTATGCATATACCAAGGTCGCATTACATTATCTACAGGACCTGGTGAGATTCCATTGGCTTTATGAATAACTCTATCAATACCATCTATTTTAGGGATATCTGATTTTGATACTTCATCAAATATGACGCCTGCTGTTCTTCTTAGTGTTCGTAGAGGTAATATTCTATACATTTTAATATAATTTCAAAATAATTTTTTAAATATATTTAAACATTTTATTGTGTGTAACCAATATGGAGGTTCATAATATATCTGGAAATGATTTATTAAATAAGATCAAAGACAATTCTATTGATCTCATTTTAACTGATCCACCATATATAATTTCGCGTGAAAGTGGTATGAACACACATTACAATAATGTAAAAAACAATAAAGACAATGAGATTGAATTTGTGAAAACAGAAAATGAATGGAATGAATATAAATCTAAATGTGATATCACTGATGATTCGAAAAAAGACAATTATATGAGATATGGTAGTATATATGGAAAGAAGTATTGTGTACGTACTGATTATGGGGATTGGGATAATCAGTTTACCCTTGATGAACTTGATGAAATTGTGTCAAAATATTATAAAAAACTAAAAAAGGGAGGAACAATGATTATATTTTTTGATTTATGGAAAATTACGCAGTTGAAAGATATTATGGAAAAGCATAAATTTAAACAAATAAGATTCATAGAATGGATTAAAACAAATCCACAACCAATTAATTCATCTCTAAACTATCTTACGAATTGCAGGGAAATTGCTCTTATTGGGGTGAAAGGTTCTAAACCTACATTTAATAGTAAATATGATAATGGTATTTATATGTATCCTTTACAAAGTGGTAAAATGCGTTTTCATCCTACACAAAAGAGTTTAGCTCTATTTGAAGAATTAATTAAAAAACATAGTAATGAAAATGATACAGTATTAGATACATTTTTAGGTGGTGGCACTACATTATTTGCTTCTATCAACACAAAGCGAAAGTTTATTGGATGTGAAATATCGAAAGAATATTATGATAAAATTTATGATAACCTCTAAAAAGTTGTATATGAACTACTTAAAGAATATATAATCTCTAAAAAGTTGTATATGAACTACTTAAAGAATATATAATCTCTAAAAGCTGTTTTTATTAGAAACGAATAGAATAAAAATCTTTTGGTCGAATTTCATCACGACCTGAATGTATAGCTTGATAATTAGCAAAACGAAATTTTTCCAATAAATAATCTTCAGATACTGATTGCAACATTTCAAAAACTTCCGGTTCAAAATTGGTAATATTGGAGTTTATATCTTGTGTAATTTCTCTTATTAAATTTTCAAAATTATCTTTGTTCAAGCAGAAATCTGTCTTCTCTTGTTGACATTTTATTTCACATAACCAAGTTGGATCAGGAACAAACTCTGGATCTTCAGCTTGTATTTTTGATAAAGATTGTGCTTTGTGATGTTCAAAGTTTTGTATAGCATCTTTTTTGTTTAAATCACCAGATCTGAAATCATTATAAATTTGAGAAATTACATCATCATCCATGTATGATTCAAAGTACTTATTTTCATGTAACCAATTATCCAATTTACTTTCTTCTTCTTCCATATTATCTTCAATTTCCATGTCTTTTTCCATCTGCTCTTCTTCATCTGAATCAACTTCTGTTTCAGTTTCTTCAAAATCATGTTCATCTATGCAATCTTCATTGTTTATTTGTGGTTTGTTTTCATCAATATTTATATTGAAAGTTTCTTCAAGTAAATAAGCCCTCATATGATTCAAAACTGTTTTATCATCAGAATTCCATAAATTGTATTTTTCTCTAATTTCCTCTTCAATACTCTGTAATTTCTCAGCATCAATATTAAACCCTTCGGTATTTATCAATTCATAAACAATATCAATGTTTTCTTCAGATTCAGAGTCAGACATATTAGATTTGTTTGATTCAAGAATCTGCTTATGCTACTCTTAGCTAATAGTCTTCTTTAAGTTAATTAAATATTATCATAGAGAATCATTTAGTATAATGTGCAAAGAAAAAGATGAAAAATTGATAAATACAAAAGATAATAAAACATTTAGTATGAACTACTTAAAATATACATAATCTCTGACTTAAAGAATATATTAAGATGCTGTAAGAGCAATTGCTGTATTATCATCTAATGTTTGATTGAATACTCTAAAATCTTTAACCTTCACTGGTGTATTATAATTTGTACCTCCAATATCTCTGAATATAAATGTTGATGTTGGATATAAATGACTATTATTTCTATATCCTGATAAACAGTTAGTGACTTTATCAGGGATTCCCCCTATATTATTATGACCTACACCAACTGCAGAATCTGAAGAATCAAATTCTTTTACACCATTCAAAAATAATGATATTCTCTCTTCTCCATCAAATTTATTCACCACAAGACATAATTTATTATACACAGTTAAGTCAAAGTCAATATTATTTGAAAGGATGTGATAATGATTATTACTACTACTTGTTGTAATAGCACTATCATCACTTCCTGTAATAGCTATTGTATTAGTAGATGTGTAATCTATACCATATATAAAACGATTGTTGCCACCATTCATTGCTTGATAAAGTATAAAATTCCAATCGGATGCTAATTCACCAGGAACACTTGATACACTTTGAAAATGTGCATAAAATGAATAATTATACATATGATTTATTGGATCAACATATGGATAGCTAGTAGTTGCATCAGGTAGAGGAGTTGTTAGATCAATAACATTATATACCCAATAACCAAATATACTATGTTGCTGACCAAAATCAATGCCAAATTCAGGAAGATCAGAATAATGTTTTCCTATTAAAATATATTCTTCTCCAGGATTGTCTAGATTCTGTAAGGGTGTATTCCATGTATTACCATTATAATAGTAATTATCATAATTCTGAAATGCATGGTTAACACCAAAAAAATCTCTATCATAAGTAGCACATTGATATGTAGTGTTATTATAAGTAACGGTTGGACGGTTAGCTGAATTAGAGTCTACATAGATACGATATGATGATGGGATAACTATTTCATATATTTCGTATGCATGAGTTACAGTTTGAATATTATTCAATATGTCAGCACAAGTAAATGTGACAGTATATGTTCCTGCTACTGTAGGATTAATATCAGAGCTTATAGTTACAGGTAATGATGTGTAATTCAAATCAGATACAGATATATTTGATAATAAATTATCATGTATTTCATATAATTCATAAGCACCTGCTGATGATGAACTTGCTAATCCATCAATAGAAATAACTGGATTAGTTACATCTTTAATAATGTAACTATTAATTGAGATGGCATGATTAAAAGTATATGTGTTTTGCGCATTATCTTTAATATTAACTAATACATTATTGGTACCTGTTGTTGTCCAATTTATATTTGATGTATCTATTGTTACACTATCTATTCCTGAAATTGAATCTGTTGCATTATTTGTTAATTGATGTAGCAAAATAGAATCAATATTGGTTATTAATGGGTTTACAGGTAATGTACTAAGTATATTTGAGGTATTTACAAGTGGTAAACTTTTATCAATGATGATATTATCTGAATTTGTAGGTGATTCAAGTGATAAAGAACCTATTGTAACTCCATCAACTACCATATTAACAGTATTTGAAGCATATTTATAAGATGGAACATAAAATGAAAGGATTCCATCAATGCCAGGTGTCCCAGTAGTTTCTATATAATTTGTTAAATCTTTACCATCTATATCAACTAGTGATAGTGATGTTCCTGTAAATTTTATATGTGATTGGTCAAATTTATATAAGACCTTTCGAGATATTGCAATTGATGAAGATATTACTTGATTATTAATTTCCCAATTTGTGTTATATCCTAATACAAATTCATTTGCAGATGAATGATATCTAGCACCTGGCCATGTTATTGTAATATAATTTCCTGCATTTGATCTATTTAGATCAATATAATATAATAAATCTGGTGCGTCAACTGGTACTGTAAATGTAATATATGCACCAGTTGTTCCTGGAGTTCCATTTACAGTAATTCCATTGGTATAAATATTTGATGAATCATTTGATAATGAAAAATTAAACGCAAAACTTGAATTTGATTCATAACTAATATCAAATGTATATGTTGAATTTCTAACGAATACTAAATTTGGCGATTCAATTTGATTTAGAAATAATTTTGTATTTGGTTCATTGTCTGGTGAATGAACTATATATTCTGTATCTGATGTTGAAGTGGGAATTTGTGAAGTGTAATATATAGTATTGTTAGGTACTGTAGTAGTAGTTGCAATAGTTGTATTAAAATTTGCGTAAATTATGTTTGAATAAATACAATTAAATGAAACAATATCATATTCACCATTTGAATTATTTAATGTAGGAATTGAATTATTAGCCCATGCTATTGTTCCTTGATTATTTGTCCATGTTACATTACTACCAACAATATTTTGAGTGTAAATAAACACTATATTTCCATTTTGACCAATTTTTTGATTAATTAAATTCACATTTGTTATATTAGTATCTACCGTAATATGAAATTGATTTCCACTTGCTAAATTAATATCTATATTTCCACTAGCATCAATGTTTAAATTTATTGGAATTTCATGTGTTCTACTTATACTCATTACATCATTAGTTGTAGTGCCTTCAAAACTAATTACACTTGCATTTCCAACTATAGCATGGTTTGTAAGTTTCTCTGCTTTTATTTTACCTATTATGTCGCCATTATTGTTATTAAAAATAATGGAATCTCCATTTATTGTAGTACTTGACATACTATATAATCAGAAATTTACACAGATGTCTTTTTGATTTCTGAAAGATCTTCTCTTAATTCTTTAACATTACTTACTAATAATCCAACAATCCCCATGTAATTCACACTCTTAAATCCATTACTGTCAACATGTACTAAACCTGGGTTAATTGCTTCAATTTCATCCGCATTAAGTCCAAATTGCAAATCTTCACCACGACTTGTATCTGCCCAATTGAATTCATAACCATCTATTTTATCAATATCAGATGTACGCGCAGCAAGTGAACGCATATTTGTTTTTAGTATTGGATCTGATGTAGTTGTAATTGACTGTGTAACTATATGTCCAGTAACATTTAAATCTTTAGGAGCATTAGTAGTGCCTATTGTTACAGCTCCTAATAATTTTAATGCCTGGCCACCTACACCTAATGTTGTTGCTCCTGATACAGTTAATGAAGCTATTGTTGTTGCTCCTGTAGCTCTTAATGAGTGCAATGATGTTGCTCCTGAAATATTTAATGTATTTAATGTTGTTATACCTGATACATTTAATGTTGTGTCTAATGTTGTTGCGTCTGTAGCTCTTAATGTTTTTAATGATGTTGCACCTGAAATATGTAATGTAGCTAATGTTGTTGCACCTAAAATTTGTAATTCACCTAATGTTCCTTTATTTGTTACATTTAATGTGCTATTTATTGTTGTTGCATCTGAAGTTTCCAATGAACCTAATGTTGTAGATGATGCATTTAATACAGTTAATGATGTTGCACCTGAAACATCTAATGAACCTAATGTTGTTTCTGATGCATC
>MDTC01081800.1_pt1 | contig 13104 bp, 2 predicted proteins | sample 811181 | NCBI WGS metagenome assembly MDTC01 (sample SAMN05326644, study PRJNA326480) | marine metagenome | isolation source: seawater | place: Pacific Ocean: North | collected 2011 | reverse complement strand
ATTAAAACTTGTTATAATGAATATGATAAATACTTGCATGGCAACATTATTTAAAGGATTTAGTACAGTTGATAAAGTTAGAGCACCTTACACTCTGACTGATGCAGATCTAGTAAAGAGAGATCTACTTAATCATTTCTATACTAGAATTGGTGAAAGAATAATGAGACCCACATTCGGAAGTGTTATTTGGGATTACCTTATGGAACCAGAAGACCCTGAAACACAAGAAATTATAAAAGAAGACATCATTAGAATTGTAAAAAGTGATCCTAGAGTAGAGTTTTTATCAACAAAATTATTAGTACTAGATCATACTATACAAGCAGAGGTACAAATTAAGTACAAATTACTTAACAGTAGCGATACCTTATTTTTAGAATATGTCACAACTAGTACGGACGAAGCATAATGGCAACAGTTAATAGACAAAATAATTTATTTGCGGCGGAAGATTGGAAATTAGCATATAAAGTTTTTAGTCAAGTAGACTTCCAAGCATACGATTTCGACTCAATCAGAACAGCACTTGTTGAATATATAAGAACAAACTTTCCTGAAAACTTTAATGACTATACAGAAAGTTCAGAATTTATTGCTATACTAGAATTACTAGCATTTTTAAGTACCAGTATTGCATTCAGAATGGATGTTAATACTAGGGAAAACTTTTTGGAAACAGCAGAAAGAAGAGACTCAGTATTTAAACTAGCAAGAATGTTAGGATACAATCCTAAAAGAAATATTCCTGCAAGTGGATTAATGAAACTTTCAGCAGTAACTACAACAGAGCCTCTAACAGACAGTCAAGGCAACCAATTAAGTAATACAAAAGTCTTCTGGGACGATGCAAATAATCCTGATAGTTACGAACAATTTATAACAATTTTAAATTCTGCAATGAGCAGTACTAACAGATTTACTGCACCTGTAAAGACAGGCAAAGTTGCAAATATTAATACAGAAAAATATTTACTAAACAGCACAATAGGTTCACCTATTTCATACTCATTTAATGTTAATGCAAATGGTGTTAATAGAAGTTGTGAAATTGTAAACGGTGATTTTATTGATGGCAAATATTTTTATGAAGGTAATCCTGATCCATTAAGTGATTTTGGTTTATTTTACAGAAACGACGGTCAAGGCATTGCTAGTAATAATACAGGATTTTTCCTACTGTTTAAGCAGGGTAACTTACAATTCCAAGACTTTGATTTTACAACACCTGTAGTAAGTAGAGTACAAGATATTAATATTCAAAACATTAATGAAACAGATGTGTACATACAAGAAATTACTACTGGAGGAACAGTACTAAATCAGTGGACTAAAATTCCTAATACAGTAGGTCAAACATTAAACTTTAATAGCCAAACATTAGGTACAAGAAATCTTTATGCAGTTGAGAACTTAAACAACGACGGCATAAGAATTAAATTCCCTGATGGAAACTTTGGTAATATACCTAATGGTGTATTTAGAGTTTGGTATAGAACCAGTGATGCAGTTTCTTATTCTATACAACCAGACGATGCAAATAATTTAAGTGTTGTTTTGCCTTACGAAAATGCGGCAGGACAGGCATTTAGTTTAACACTAAGTTTTGGTTTACGCTCAGCAGTTAATAATAGTTTACCAGGAGAAACTTTAAACTCAGTAAAACAAAATGCTCCACAAACATTCTATACACAAAACAGAATGGTAAGTGCTCAGGACTATCAAGTATTTCCAACTAGCCAGTCCTCGAATATTAATAAATTAAAAGCAACAAATAGGACACATGCTGGACATAGTAGATATATTGATATCACAGATCCTACAGGTACATTCCAAAGCATTGAGTCTTATGCAGAAGATGGTGTAATATATGCAGATAAAAATAACTTGTCTGAAAGTTTTACTATAAATGAAAATAATACTGCAACAGAAATAGCAAATAGTGTTCTTCCGTTGTATTTAAAAAGACAAGAATTAAATAATTTTGTATATAATACATTTAGAAAAAGCATAGTAAAAACAACACCAGCAACATTTGATACCAGCGGTAGAACTATTAATTGGGCTACATTACCTGTTAAAACATTTAATACAACAGGATATATTACAGAGCAAACAGTTGCATCTGGAGTAGCAACAACTAGTGTATTAATTAATACGACAGCAGAAACATCTATGTTTAAGGAAAACAACTTTATTAAGTTTGCAAATCCTAACAACGTAGCAGACTATAAGTGGGTAAGAATTACAAGAATAGACAACAACGGCCAATTATCAAGTGGACTAAGTACGTCTACTGGTCCAATTACACTAAGCAGTTCAATACAAAATGGCTGGAAAGCAAATGAAATAATTTCTACATTAAGAAAAACATTCACAGCGACAGAACAAAATGCTATTATTTCAGAACTAAACGCAAAGAGAAATTTTGGTTTAGGATATGACCCAGCAATAGACGAATATTATATAGTACAGAATGAAAATTTAACATTACCTGTTAATGGTGTACTGCCAGATTTTTCATATCAAAATGCAAAAGATACCTCAAATAGTAATGCTGACGCCAGTTATATAATACACTTCAAATTTAATGCTATATCAAATACATCTTACAGTTATAATGTTACTGTCAGAGGCTTAGATTACGTTGTACAGAGTAAAGATAACTTAAAGTTTTATAATGTTAAAAATGTTAAAGTAACAGACAATACAACTAAAGCAGTCAGAGATACTATTACGTTTAATACACTTAATACAAAGCCTGGTGCCATGGAAGTATTTAAATGGTACGACAACGATAATGATAACTTGGGCGAACAATGGGAAAGCCAAGAGACAGGAGAAAGATACACTCCACGTACAACAATGCCTAACATACCACTTAGAAGCAGAAATTATTATTGGTATGATATAAATTGTGAATGGCAAAGTACATTTGGTTTGCTAAGAGGTCAAGGGAACTCTAGTGCTAACGTACTTTTAAACAATAGATTTGTAGACGAGGCAATAGTAAACATTAATACATTCTATGAAGACAATACAGTATTTGCAGACAGAACAAATATTACTATTGCAAATATATCAGGAAGGATAGAGCATTTTCCAGGAAAGATTGTTGTAGATTTTGACAATACAACATTTGGTTACAACATATTTGATGCTGACGGCAATGTTACCTACTTGCAAGAAAATACAGGATTAGCAAGATCGGAATATTATAAAGCATTTGCTAACGGAACTAGCCACTCGTTTGGAATTAACGGAAGTACTGCTAACACATCTGCACTTGGAAAGATTACTATCACAAATGCAAATGCTGTAGCACAGACTGGAACATTAACTTATGATGATTTACAAACATCAGCCGCATTTTTACATGCCGCAGACAGCAGTTCAAATTTCAGTGTTGATAAATTAAGAGTCATTTATCTGAACGATAAAGAAAAATTAGATAAAGATATTAAATGGACAATATCAGATACATTTAAAGAAGCAGATGGATATTGCGATCCTAGAAAAGTAAAAGTAGCACCTATAGATTCAGACGAGGACTTAGTACCAGATGATCCATTGCAGTATGATGATTTTGTAAACTCTGAAAGTTTAGTATTTTTTGAATACTACACTGATTTTGATGGTTACACATATGATAGACCTGTAAGTGGTTACTTCTTAGATTACAGAGGCGAAATAGATATTAATTTATCAGATGTAGAATTTATGTCTCCTGCTAGTTATGTGGATCAAACATTAGCATCATCAGTAGATTACTTGATAGTAGACACATTGGCTATAGCAGAAAAATTAAACAATGTACAATCAAGATATAATGGTATGGTAGTTTATGTTACAGAAAACAAAAAAGTTTATCAAATGACAGCAAGTAGTACTGCAAGTACAAATATTACTTTACTTGAAACATCAGATTATATAGTACGTGAAGGTAGAGCAAGTACACAAAATACTGCTATACAAGATCCACAAAATGTTATTATTAAATGGAATCATACAGCACCTAATGATGTTAGGATTGATCCTAGTATTAGTAACGTTGTAGAAATGCTTGTACTTACACAAACATACTATACGCAAATTTTAAAATATTTAAATGTGCCGGGAACAGCATACCCAGTAGCACCTACAAGTGAAGAACTATCAAACGAATTTGAAAAATTAAATGAATTTAAAAGTGCTAGTGATACAATAGTATACAGAAGTGCTAAATTTAAATTACTGTTTGGTGCTGATGCAGATGATACTTTCCAGGCTAAATTTAAAATAGTAAAATTACCTGGCTCCACACTAAGCGACAATGAAGTAAAATCAAAAGTTATATCTTTGATTAATCAATACTTTAATGTTAATAATTGGGAGTTTGGAGAAACTTTTTATTTTACAGAACTTTCAAGTTATATACACCAAAACTTAGGCACAAGTGTTGGAAGTATCGTTATACTTCCTAAAAATACAGCAGGTAGTTTTGGAGATTTATTCCAGGTAAAAGCAGAACCTAATGAACTGTTTATTAGTACTGCAACTGTAAATGATATATCTATAGTAGAAAAAATTACTTCACAAACTTTGAGAACAGATAGATAATATGGCAAAAATTTATGAACAATTACCAGTAGTCCACCAGACTACAGCAGTTAAAAACTTTTTTGAAAGTACTGTTGAGCAATTATTTGCAGAGGCAAATAGTGAAATAATTACTGGTTTTATAGGCAAAAAGACAAGCGATGATCATAATGTTGCTATTGCATACTTACCTGAGCCAACTGTAGACAGAACATTTTACAGTTTATCTCCTGTAGTCAATACACTTAATTTGACAACAGGTAAAAGTGAAGACTTCATATTCTTTGATGAGGCAGTAAATACATTAAAAATTTATGGCGCAAATACAATAAATCAAAACAAGGTTTTTTCAAGCGACTTTAAAGCATTTATGCCACCAGTTGAGCCAGATAAACTACTCAACTACACAGAGTATTATTGGGATCCAGAAACATCAGCAAACTGTCATACAGTCACAGCCTGGACAGCAAATACAGATTTTGTTACTCATGAAGTTGTTTTAAATTCTGGACAATACTATATTGCAAATAGAAACTTTACATCAGGCTCTAATTTTGTAAATGATGCTTCGCTAGACACATACAATTATGTGCCTGACATTACACAAAGCAACCCTGCTATTGTAACAACTAATCAGGATCACAATTTTTACTCAGGTGATAAAGTAACGATTACTGGTGTAGTTGGTATGACAGAAGTCAATAACCAAAATTACTATATAGAAAAAGTTACATCAAGAACATTTAAATTATATACTGATAAAGACTTAAGAGTACCTTTAGACACAACAGGATTTACTGCATGGTCGTCAGGAGGTAAAATTTTACATACCAGTGGACCATCTGTAATCAGTATTGCTCCTACATTAGAAAATTATATCGATGTAGAACGAGATATTATAGGCAAAAAGAACTACCTTTATGTAAATGGTGGCACTCAATTTAAAAATGGCATGATTGTACAATTTACAGGGTCAAATGTATTAAGTAACACAATTACAATCGGACAAGAGTATGTAGTAGAAGGTGTTGGTACAAGTATTAGATTAGTAGACCGTACAACAAGTACATCAGCACCATACTCATTTGTTACTGGAAAAGATTATATTCAATTAGGCAGAGGCTCTGAAAATAAAAATATTTGGAGCAGAAATAACTTTTGGTGGCATAAAGACAATTACTTAGATGCAAATGATCGTATACCTAATCCAGATAAAAGAGCTTTAAGGCCTATACTGGAATATGATGCAGACATAGAATTATTTGATCACGGCACAAAATATAAAGGACAAGTAGATTTAAGTTTTGCAGACTTTACATTTGAACAAGCATCTAATTTACAATCCACTCAATTAGTAGACGGAACTAAACTACTTGCTGGTAATGTAACACCAAAATATAGATGTATTTTCCCTAACGAAGACGGCAGTATTAGTAAAAATATATATGAAATTACAACATCTGGAAGTACATTGTCATTCAGTATAGTAGATACCCTTACTACAGGAGACGCAGTAAGTGTACATAGAGGAGTAGACTATATTGGATTAGAGTATTATTATGATGGCAGTAATTTAAAACTGGCACAGGCTAAACCAAATAAATCAACTGCACCATTATTTAATCTCTATAAAGATGACAAAACATTCCTTGGTGATAATATATTATACCCATTTAATAATTTTGAGGGTAACAAAGTATTTGCTCATAAAGTAGGTACTGGCGCAAATGATACTGAATATGGTTTTCCTTTAAGTTTTAAAGCATTTAAAAGTGCAAGTGAAATAGAGTACGAAAATTTTGCACTGACATCATCTTATGAATATACAGCAGTAGGTTCTGTAACTACTACAGCACAAACCGGTTATTTCTATTATAAACTTAATAAACCAACAGTTGAATATCATAACTTATTTAAAAATACAGATAAAAAATCAAAACAAACTATAGATACTCATCATGTTATATCAGGAACTGAAGTAGACAGCGAACAGTTAATATATTTTTGTGGTGCTGAGCCAAACATTAGCACTACATCAGCAAGTGGCTACGACATTGATGTAAAAGTAAATGGTAAAACTAATACTAATTACACATATGATGGTAATGGATTTATTAAATTTAATAGTTTTGATTTTGTTAAAGAAAACTTAATTGACATATATGTAAAATCTGATACTGGATTACTTTCAGAACAAAGCATAAGCAAATACAGTATTCCTTTAAGTTGGAGAAGCAATCCAACAAATGCAGAAATACTAACAATATCAGAGCCCGAGTACTTACATCATTTCTCAAATTATTTAGAAAGTCAAGCAGGGTTTACTGGAAATGTTTTATCTAAAAATAATTCTAAAGATTTATTAAAAAGTACAGAACATGCTACAGACATTGTGCAATCAACACAAGATACCTTATTGGGCACATATTTATTAGACGATAAGCCACATAACCTTGTAGACGCATTTAGGTTCAATGCAAAAGAATATAAAAAATATAAAAAACGTTTTATTAATGAACTTAACAATTACTTTAATAATTTCGACGTAACAGACTTATCTAATGAATTTGTTTTAGAAAAAGTAATTAGAAGTGTAATTTCATTTAGTGTAGGAAGAAAAGTATTTAATACAACATATTGCCTGCCGTTTGGTGACAATTATGTTGAAGAATCAATCACAATTTCAGATACAGCAATTACAGACTATACTCCAACAAATTACTATGATTTAGATAAAATTGAAAACAGTTTATTAGTATATAAAGACAGAGGAACCGAAAGGACTTTACTGTGTGTAGACAAAGATTACATATTCACATCATTTAACCCTATTACAATAGGTTTAATTAATAATGAACAATTTAATACTGGTGATGTGTTGGTATTTAAATTTTATGATTCACAAAGAGACAGTGGACAATGTCCTGCAACACCTAGTACATTGGGCTTATACCCATTGTATCAGCCTGCAAGAATAGTAGATTCAAGTTATCAAACTGAACAGACTTTAATTTTAGGACATGATGGTTCTAGACAAAGTGTATTTGGAGACCGACGAGACGAAATATTATTAGAGTTTGAAAACAGACTTTATAATTCAGCAAAAGCAGAATTTAGAAATGCAAATAGCATGGGTAACTATAGTGCGGTAGATGTAAGACCAGGTCACTTTAGAAATACAGACTTATCAAACAATGATTGGAACGATTTATTAAATCTTAGTTTTGCTAATTGGATTAAAGAAAATAATGTTGATCCTATAGTAAACGATTTTTACGACCTCACAAACGAGTTTACATGGAACTACAGAGGCATATCTGACTTACCAGGACATTGGAGAGGTTGGTATGAATACTATTACGATACAGTAAAACCACATACACATCCTTGGGAAATGCTAGGATTTACAGAAAAGCCAAGTTGGTGGGATACCACATATATTACATCAATATATTTAGATTATAGCAGTAACAATAAAACTATGTGGGAAGACATAGAGCAAGGTAAAATTGTTAGTGGTCCAAGAGAAAATGTTATAAATGGATTATATAAATTAGCAGAATTTAATCCGTATAGAAGAATAGGTTTACTAAACATATTACCTGTTACATCAGAAGGTGCTTTAAAATCACCTAACGACATAGCAAGTACAGGAAGTACAACATTAACTCCTACTTGGACTAATACAACGCCGGATACAACGCAAGGATATGTAACTACAAGTTTTAAAAGTTTAGATGGCGTCAATGTAAGATATGATTCAGCAAACATTTATGTATTAAGTAACAATATTGTAAATCATAATGTAACTATTAGCAATGAAAGTATAGAATATGTTGATGTTAAAGAGCAGATGTTAAGATACAATTTACCTAGAGTAAACCTTAATACAATTACTGAAGGAAGCCAACCACAAGGAACAAATCCAATTGGTTTAGCCATTAACGGACAACCAATTTTTAATGTTCAGGATACTGAAAAATACGGCTCTTCAGATTATACCTATAACAGAGTAGAGAAAAAAGATAGTGCTTTTGCAATAGGAAATACTACTAGTGGAGGAATACAATATTACCTTACACTAAATGCAGACATAGTTGGAGAAACTGCTTGGGGTAATTCAAGCACTCACTCAGGCATAGTAGGTTGGGCATTCGACGGGTTACCAATTTACGGGCCATATGGTTACACAGAATATCATGCCAATGGTACAATTAAAACAAATACAATTACTAACATAAAAAGTAACTTTAAATTAAAAACTAATCCTACCAGAGACAGTTCCGTTGGTGGTGCCCATACAGGTGAGTTTACACAAGACTTTACATATGATGCTTCCCTTGAAGGTACTCCTGGATATGTAGGTGGTTCTGCATCTATAGGAAAATATAATACTAGATACGGGTTTACGCCAGAATCACCAACCACAGCAATAAAATTTTATGTTTGTACCCAAGATGATTCCGGAAACCCAATGTTCCCTTATCATGTAGGTGGTGGAACAAGATCTTGGAATAACAACACTAACAGCAATTCAGAAAGTATGACTTATAGTAATAAGTTTTATACAATGCCTAAGGTAGAAAACAATGAGCATATGGGCTTATTTAAATTTGCTGAAACAAGTGCAATATTAAGTGTGTTTGCAAACATACAAACAAACACTAATAATATTAGTGACCAATGGAAATTAGGAGATGGTGCTCCTGTAGAAAACGCATGGAAATATTCTGTAGAATATCCATTTGCTGTTACTGAAGCATTACTACTTGCAAAACCAGGTTTATTTGCTACAGTATTTTCAGACCCAACAAAAATTTTAACTCCTGATATAGATACAAGAAGTTACATCAGTAAGACTTCCAGAAAGAAATGGAATTTTGCTGACCCATTAGATTTTGAAATACATGGTGATTTAAATAGTGAAAATGAATCAATTACAAATATTGGTTATACTCAATTTATACATTCCTGGTTAAACTTCCAGGGACTTAATAGCTCAGACAACTTTGCACAAAAATTAAGAACATTAAACATTAAACTTGGTCACAGATTCGCAGGATTTGTTGATAAAGATACTATGCGACTAACATTAGATCAGTATAGTGCTACAGGTTCATCCACTAACTTAATATTGCCTCCTGTTAATATCACAGTTGATATACATGATTCTGCATACAAAAGAAGAAATTATTACAGTGGTGTAATTGTAGAAAAATCAGAAAATGGCTGGAAAGTAAGAGGATATGATAAAAAATTAGGCTATTTTGATACCCTACAACTAGATAAATCAGGCACAACTTCTAGTGTACAAGTCGGAGGCGATACAGTAAGCCATAGCACATGGACAGCAAATGTATCGTATTCTAATAATGCTTATGTAGAGCATAATGGCAGTTACTATAGAGCAAAATCAGATGTTCCAAGTAGTGCTACATTTAATGTATTATTTTGGCAGTCAGTAGGTTCTTTACCACAAGAAGGTTCAGCAACAGCAGTATACTATCAACAATCAACAAATGTGGTTGAAAGAGTTTACTATGAAACAGAGTATACAACTGCACAAAGTTTATTTGACTTCTTAATCGCATTAGGAAGATTCCAAGCAAGAGCAGGTTATGACTTAACTCAGTATGATGTAAGTATTTCAGATACCAGAGATTGGTTATTTGGAGCAAAACAATATCTTTTCTGGACAACAGGAACTTGGCAAATAGGTAACACTATTGAATTGTCTCCGTTGGCTGGCAAAGTTAAATTTACTCCACCAGGTGGATTTGTTGCAAAAGTAGAAAGATCAGAAAGAGACATGTTCTCCATAATGGATCAAACAGGTAAAGCAATTGAGCCTACAGAGTGTGATATTTTAAGAGAAGGAACAAGTATTGAAATTACACCTCCAGCAGGTACAGAAATTTACGGTATAGTACTTTATAACAAAGAAATAGAACATGCTATGGTAATAGACAATGTTACAGACTTTGCAGATACAATCTATGACCCAATAATTAATCAACGTCAAAACAGAATTAAAGTTAAAGCAACAAGAACAGGTGATTGGACTGGTAAACTCACAACTAGTGGATTTATTGTAAGTGGTGATGAGCTTATACCTAACTTAGATAATTTAGCTCAAACAATGGGCAAATATACAGAACAAGGATTTGTGCCTGTAGAAAGAGATGTTTATGAAGCAAGTAGAAGACTTTATGGATACGAAGAAAGATCATATCTTAATGAATTAGACATTACTGATGACCAGCAATTCGATTTCTATAAAGGAATGATTCAAAACAAAGGAACAGGATCAAGTTTAAGCAGAATTGGAAGAAGTAGTAAGATAGTCCAGGGCGAGATGAAAGTTTATGACGAGTGGGCTATTAAAGTTGGCGATTTTGGTGATGTATCAAATGATCAAAGCATAGAGTTAAAAATAGACCGTGCAAATGTAGTACAAGATCCGCAACTTATATCACTTGCCTTCCCACAAGATACAACTGGTACAATAGGCAGTATTACAGTAGTAGATGCTAAACATAAATATTTTGATGTACCAACAATTACAATTAATAATCCTACAACAGGAAGTAATGTTGCTACAGCAGTACCTACATTAAAACCAACAGGTGAAATTGATACTATTGAAGTAACAAATGCAGGTTCAGGTTATGCTATTGGTACAGGCTTAATAATTGAAACAGCAAATATTACAACTGATAATACATCGCAGAGATTTGTGAAAGTAGATGCATTATCAAATGAGTATGTCACAGTAAAACAATATAGTGGTACTAATGCAAATTCTCTAGTTAGTGAAGACATTGCAAATATTCAAGGCTTAGGCAGTTTAACAGTAACAGATTCTAGCGGTTCATCTAATGTTACAGCAACATATAATTTAAGTGGTATAACAGACTTGGCCAATATTGCAACACTTATTAATACAGATGCAACTATAAACAGCAGTATCACAGCAAATGTCATCACAAATAGTGGTGTAAGTAATGTAAGCAGTAACACATCTAATGTTGGCTTCTTTACATATTTAAAAATTTCAGGTAACGATTTTACATTAAGCGATAGCGACAATAATGCAACTTTAGGAAAATTACAATTAGGTGATAGCTCAGTAAGATACCAACCTAGACAACGTTATAAACTTACCACAGCAAATAATACAGTAAAAGCCAATCTTGTTGTGTCAGTAGCAAATACAGTAATAGCAAGTTCTAATTACGATTTTGATTTAGGCGGAAGATGGCAAATTGAACCTTTAGCAGACACATTATCAGGTAGTGTATCATATGGACTTTCTACAACAAGTACTGGTATTACAACAAATATTCTACCAGAAACTACCACAACTATAATAAGTGGAAAACAATACATAATTAAATTTACAGGAAGTACAAACTTTACGGTCTTAGGTGCTTCATCTAATGCAGTAGGCACAGTATTTACAGCATCTACTTCTACTACCTTTACAGGCAATGTAACAGGTACAGTAGCACCAAGTAGTTTTGATACTGTTAACCACACCACAATCGATAATAACGATTATGCTTTTGTGGATGTGTTTGTAGACGGAGAGTATATTGAAAACGAAGGTGATATTGTTTATTACACATTAACTAGTAACAGTATAAATTTTGCAAATGTTGAATTACTTCCTAAAAAATCTTTAACAACAACTTCAAATGTTTATGTGGTAGAACACTCTACCATAGATTTTGTAGATGCCTTTAAAGGAGATGTACCAGGTGCAACTCTCAGTATAAAAGCATCAACAAATGATGATATCACAGCAAGAGTTGTTCCAGTAAGAAATTATGAGATAACAGCAGATGCTCGTGATGATGAAGTAATATTAATAGATATTGACGATACCAGTAGATTCCTTAAGAAGCCAAGTGGCTTAAGATCAGATGAACTTTGGAAAACAACTTCAAATGTAAGTGCAATAGGTATTACAGACAGTAAATTTAATCCACTACCAAATGCAGGTTATGTAAATCAGAGTAATGTATCATATAGTGCATTTAATGTTCCAAGTATAGCACAACTATTTGGTAATAATATTAGATTTAAACCAGAAGCAAACGACACAATTCATGTAGCAAAAGCAGAAAACCAGGATTGGAATGTATATCAATAAAAAGATGCAAACCCAACACTAAGTTTTGTTGAACAAGATGCAACGACAGAAACTGCATACCTATATCTTAATGATGTAGACTTGTTTAGTTATGTTGATAACAATGCTATAGGCGGCACAGACAATAACAGATATTTAGATTACCATTTGGTTATCAAAGATGCTGATTTAACAGACCAATTTGTTGTGTGGACTAACCAGCAAGTTGTGGAAAATAAAGGTGTTAAAATATCAGACTTTGCTGGTGTAAACATGATAGCCGCAAACATTGTAAACATTGGTCCTGCTAATGTAATGTCTATTACTAATATGACGGCGGCACCAACAGATTCAACAGTAGCACAGGCAAACATAAATCCTGTAAATGCAGT
>MDTC01119617.1_pt1 | contig 13107 bp, 27 predicted proteins | sample 811181 | NCBI WGS metagenome assembly MDTC01 (sample SAMN05326644, study PRJNA326480) | marine metagenome | isolation source: seawater | place: Pacific Ocean: North | collected 2011 | reverse complement strand
TTGGCCTGCCCTACAGGACTCGAACCTGTGACCTACGGTTTAGAAGACCGTTGCTCTAATCCAACTGAGCTAAGGGCAGATTATCCTTTCTTTAGTCGCGGCGATAGCGATGTTACTCGCTATCGACTTTAATGTTTAGATTGTCTCTTTGTTAGTTAGAGATCGAATAAGATGTTTTCTTCATAACAGTTACATAAGATCCAGGATGTCTATTCATTGTAACTGTAACGTGTTGTCCTTCAATTTCAAAAGTTACTTCGTAACCTGATGTTACAACCTGTTCAACAAAGTTGTTCTGCATTTCACATCTTGTCTGTGTTTCATATGTACCACTTTGTGAATTGTTGTTGTTTCTACCAATGTTAGAACCGATAATAATACCTAATGCAGTACCAAGGTCCTTTTTATTGTTTTTAGAACCGATCTTGTTACCAATAACACCACCGATAATAGCACCAGCAAGTGCATCGCTTTGACCGTTTAATGCATCATTAGTACCACCAAAAATACCAGAAGTACCATTACCACCAACAGGAACTTGAACTTCATAACACTGTTTAGTAGGTTGATTAGTTCTAACAGTTTTAAATTTTTCTTGAACATTAACTACAGGTGCTTTAATCTTCTCAACATTGGCACCTAAATTAGTACCAGCAAATGCTGTCGAAGCACTCAATACTGCACCAATTGCAGTAGCAGTTAAAAATGTTTTAATTGTGTTTTTCATAATGTCCTCTCTTTTTTAGTTTATATATACATAATAAGACATCTTACTTGTTTTGTCAACCATAAAATGCATCTTTTTTCACTTTTTTTATGGTGATTTTCACTAGTATTTATGCCGTTTTTGGAGCCATTTCCTTTTCAAACGTGTCCAAAATGTGTTGTTTTTGGGCAACTAATACACTCAAAGAGTGTAAAGCGGCACGTTTTTCGTCACTTGCACCTTCTGTAAATGCAATAATTGCATTCTGCAACACTTCAATATCTTGGATAATATCGTTCATTTTAAACTCCTTCTATCCATTCAAAATTAGGATCATTTTGTAGTTCTACCCAACGTCCATCAAAACCTTTATTATGCTTCGGGCCTTCAGTTTTATGTTCACTACGAAGCAACATTTTACTACCACGAACTTCTTTTACAAACCATAACTTGCCATGTTGCTGAATACGGTTTTTACCATGACGTGTCTTGCCTGTAAGAATAACTGTATCATTAACCTGTAGCATTTACATCTCCTCTCTAACTATACATATTGTACGATAGGTAACTTTATGCGTCAACCGTAAAATATGTATCAAGGATATCTTTTGCTTGTTTTAATAATGTAGAATCACCACGATTCAACACTTCCAACAACTGACGTTTTTCGTTTAAGAAAACTTTTGCAAAATTTGGATCATTTACTGCGATATCTTTTCCGTTACTAATAAGATCAGCAAGTTTGATAGTCTGTGCATCATCACTAACTTTAGCAAGTTTATCACGATCCATTGCTTTACGAAAAGCACGATTGCCATCTTCTGGCTTACTGATATCTGTAAGTTCTACAACTAATTTTGCTATACGAGAACCAAATTCTTTTTGAACATCTGCTTCTGTAACAGATGTATCTTCTATTGTATCATGTAACAAAGCCGCCGCCAACATTGCATCATCAGACTTTACAGTACGAACAATGTTCATAACTTCAACCAGGTGATTAGTGTAAGGTTCGCCTGTGTATTTACGAACCTGATCACCATGTGCCTTAGTGGCAAAGTCTAATGCTTTTGCGACAACATTTGTCATTTATGCAACCTTTTGAAAACCTAAACTAGCAACAACATTCTTGTTGCCTTCTTCATCAACGATAATATCTGCGACACTTACTGAATACATCGGAGCAAATCTCTCAATGTTTTCTTCTGGACCAATATTACCAACTTCAAAAACACCATTAAGATCATCAGCAGTAATATTAGATACATGAGTGTAATAACCCAACTCCAATGCCTTCTTAGCAATAGGAGCAATATCCTTTTTCATTCCAATGCTCATATCCAATTTCATTTTATGCTTGTCCACTGCATCGTGGCCTTCAGCATTAATCTTGTCTACTTCTGCATCTGTAAGATGAATTTGATATAATTGGTATTTCATGTTTAGTCCTCTCTATTAATTATACTTACAGTATACGGCAAGAAGTCTTACCTGTCAACCTCTAATTAACCCCAATCTTTAAAATTTCCGTCTTTTTCATTGTCATTATAACCAGCATAATATGCCTCAATTTCTTCTTTTGACATTTTATCAGCGGTAATTTCTGGGGAACTATATGTAGCACCTACAAAATAATGTGGGTTACGTCCTCGGCGATAGTAACTATCTGCACTACCACGATCATAAGGACCACCATGTCGCTTATCATATTTCATGATACAGGACTTACCCATTTTACCAACTTTCCAATTGGATCATATGGGCCTGTGCTACTAGCATCTCGTTCAAAAATGCTACACTGAAAACCAGTTTTTTTAGCGGCCTTAACAGCCTCTGCTAATGTCTTATGACCTGCACTAGCAACATAACCAAAATTGACTAGAAATACATCGTACTTCATAAAAACTCCTATGTTAAAATTGAAATAACAGTATGCGACATAAAAACAATCGCACAACAAATACCAAAAATGCTACTAGCATTTAATTTAAAATTTCCATGTATCATTATTATTCTCCTGCGAACAAGGGTTGCATTTTTGCATACACAACATTGTATGCATTAACTTCATAACACCATGTGTTAAAAAAGTCATCATCATCTTCGTACATATCATCGCTTTTACCACTAGCATAACGATCCCAATGTTCGTTAATGTGTTCCATTCCTGTAAGGATTGAACCATTAATTTTTAGGATACCTTCTGCTTCTGCAAAAGTCATATTTGGCATTTGGTGAAAAGATGGAATACGAAACATTTACTCTCTCCTTGTTTCTAACTATACTTATATAATACTATAAGACATCTTGGTTGTCAACCAAAAAATGCATCTTTTTATGATAAAAGATGCTTTGGAACGTGATAGCCTTTTGACTTTAAAGTTTGCAAAGCCTTGATCAACTTTGCCTTGCGAGACTTGGTAGATGCCCAGCCTAACTCGCCGTCCATGGACAAGTTCTCTGGTGACAAGTACCAGTCGATAAACTTAACAAGATCCATTGCCTTGCCTACGTTTAGGTCTGAAACCTTTTCCAACTTCTGAATGCCAAACTTGTTAAAGCCTGGGCCAATGAAGTTGTACTCCTTGATTGCATATGATAATGACATATTTTCTCTCCCTTAAGATCCAGTTACTAATTCTAAACTTCCATCATCTTGAATTTGAAAGTCTTCAATATAAATGTGCCAATCTCCGACTGCCAATTTAGCCTGTTGGAAACATGACTCTGCCGCTTTCCAAAGAGCACCTACAGTACCGTTTTCTGCTACGGCTGTAAATGTTTCCCACTCAACTGCATGACCCGAATTGCTCATATTCTTAATACAAGAATACTTGATAACTCTTGGCTTGTCTGTAAACAATGAATATTCCAAAGGCATAACACCTTCTATTGACCATACAGTATCATAACCTAATTCGTTTTTAAGATCTGTATAATGTTCATACTCTAGTTCAAAATTATCAATATCTGTATACATGGATTTTTCTCTCTCTTAATTAACTATACTTTCAGTATATAGTAAGATGTCTTACTTGTCAACCTCTAAATGTGTAATTCAAACTCACCTAGTAGATCCTGCAAGTCAGGCGATTCATTATCACCAAAAACATATGCACAAGTATCAAGTGGTATATGATGTACAACTTCTCCGTCTTGTATTGGATAAGTTGGATCATGTATAATATCGGCATATACTTCTTCTTTGAAACGTAAATCATCCTTTACAGTTTCAACAACTTTATACATTTGATCACCAGTAACACCTAAAACAAGAACAGTACCAAACCCTTGCTGAGTTTCACTTTGCCACTCTTTAACCAAGTTTTCTTTACCCCAACGATAAACAAATGCATTAGAAGCATGACTTGCTTGTGCCATTGCTTTACCGGGATTCATACTGTCCATGTCTGTTCGCATCAAAATATATAAAACGTTCATTAATTACTCCTTAACAACTAGTTCCATTTTTTCTATCTTTACCCCAACAAGGGTGTAAAGGCTTTTTTTGTCCTGCAGGTAATGCTACACCAGAATAACGATAGTGTGGATTCTTTTGTAAAAATTTCCAAAGTCTATCATGTTCTTTTTCTAATATTGCATTTCTTGCTTTGTCAATACAGGTGGCTATATCAGAATAAGTCTTAGTTTCCTGTAAACCAATATAACCATGTTTGTCTCTACACTCATATACGGGCGAGTTATCCACTGCAAGTGCATATGTTGAAAAGAAAACTGCTAAAATAAAATACTTCATCAATCTAAATCACACTGCCAATAAGTACCATCAAACCAAGCACGGAGACCACCTAAAGGATAATCTTTATGCTCAAAGAATATAAAAGGACGACCTTTAGCATCTATTTTTTGTTCTATAATACTTGCCTCTTCTAAAGGAATTAAACGTTCTTGAGGTGAATCTGAATAGTATGCACTGTTGAATATCCTAATCATTATCGCACCTCAGGCCAACTAACACATTCGAAATGTACTGCATCAGGTGATGCTTTACAACTAAAAATACGACCGATTGCACGAGGATACTTTTGTCCTTGATAGTTTACAACAAAGTAACTCCAACCATTACTTCCAACACCAGAAGTTATTTCATTACCACGTGTAATTACTTCTAATGCTTCGTGACCTTTTGCTGTCAAACGTTTTGCAGTTTGCTGAGTATTTTGCTGATTATTACAATTATTACCTATGCAGAACGTAACTTTTCCTGCACTGGCTGTTGTACTTGTTAATGCTAAAACTACCAACGATGTGGCTAATATTTTATGTAACAACTCTCTTCTCCTATAACTATTGTCTACACAACAACAATACTACAAGATGTCTTGGTTGTCAACCTTTTTTTATAAAAATTTCATAGAAAATAACATTAAACTACCTGCAATACTAGCACCTGCAATTAATGAAAACCAAAATCCAATATGTGGCATTAGTACAACAAACGTAGGAAAAAATGTTAAACTTAATAAAACAAAAAATACAGTCTGATAACTAAATGTTTTGAATGTTTGATAATCCACTCCACTGTAATACATAATTGCAAGTGTAATAAAACTTACTATGGGTATACCCATTATAAATGCACCAGCAGTAGGATTCTTTTGTGCTAGTGTACTAACCACACCTATAATTATTCCGCCTATAACAGACTTTATAAGGATATCTAACATAATAATATTTATTAATAAATTTCTATGTTTTTTGTATTAATGTATTTAGGTAAACAATAAGCAGTAACTCTATCCTTGGGATCCAAATATGAATTGTATTTAAAGTTACCATACCTTTTTGATACTTGACTTGCAAAGTAATTACAGCGATCAATACTACGGAAATACATATTGTTGCTTACTAATTTTCTATCGTCACCGGTACCTAAATATACCATTAATAAAAAAACGTGCATCATAGCACAACTATTTATATTAAGCCGCTAAAATAATGTTTTCTTCTGGCCAGTCTAAATAATCAATCCATGACTGATCTTTAATTGTAAGTGTATGTGATTTAAATGCTGGAAGTAATTCGTAGTATGTTGGTTGGTATGGTAATTTTTTTGGATGGATATCTGTTCTATTGCTTTTTCTAGTGTTACACGGGACGCAGGCCGATACAAGATTTTGCCAAGTCGACTTGCCTCCCTTACTCCTGGGGACTACATGATCGAGTGTTAATTGATGCCGATGAAAATGTCCATTGCAATACTGACATTGAAAGTTATCTCTTAGATGTAAATTCATTCTAGTAAGTCTAACTTTTGCAACTCTTTTACAATATCTTCTTGTAGCAATTACACTAGGAACTTTGAATTCGGCATTAGGACTATGTACTTTCCAATTATCATAAAATCTTACAACATCAACTTTATCATTGATCATAGCAGTAATTGCTGTCTGCCATCTCACAGTACTGAGCGGATAAAAAGATAAAGGCTGATAATCGTTGTTCAGTAGTAATACATCTGTCATTGTACATATATTTATTAAGTGTAAAGATTATTCAATGCCAAGAGCGAATTTTGTATGCTCTGGAATCATTTCAGGCGTCCAAGGAGGAGTAAAAGTAACTTCAACATTACAAGTATGTATACCAGAAACACTACAGGTTGCTTCGTGTGTCCACATAGGTAATTCTTCTGCGGCAGGACAGAATGGACTTGTTAGTGTCATAACAATATCAACATGAGCCTTGTCCATGTCAACATTTATTTCATATATAAGTCCTAAATCATAGATGTTGACAGGTATTTCTGGATCATAAACATCTCTAATTTGATCTGCTATTTCTTTAACTACAGGATCGGTAATTTCTCTTTTTACGTGAGGACTAAAATTTTCGTTATTCGTCGTCATTGGGTGTCACTTCATTAATGAATGCATTTACTAATAAAGTTTTAGCATCTGATTTACTAAGTCCTCTTGATTGTAAATAAAACATTTGTTCTTTATCTAAAGCACCTGTACTAGAACCATGAGAACAGGCAACATCATTATTTTCAATGTTAAGTTGAGGTTTACTAAATGCTTTTGCAGTTCTTGATAATAATAAATTTTTATTATTCATATAACTTTCAACTTTTTTAGATTCAGCATCAATTACAATTACACCTTTAAAACTAGATACAGCCTTATCATCTACAACAAATCTAAAATCCTGTGTACAAGATGTTTCTGGTTTATGAAATACAGTACTTACAACATGAAGTTGTTTTTCTTCATTTAAACGTTGTCCTGAACGTATATTAATGTCAGTACCTTTTTCTAAAAAGAAATTTAACTCATACAATCCTTCATGTAAATAATTTACATATATATCTTTGTGTGATGCACCGTCAATTAAAAAATTGTATATGCTATATCCTGATGGATTTTGCAACTCTACAGTTTTAGATCCATTGATAGTGTATCCATATGTTTTAGGTTTAATGTCTTTTGCTTTAGTCCATCTAAAGAGTTCTTTGTTATTAAGTATTGTTCTCATTAAATCCTTTTGCCTTTACAGTTTGTAGAAAGTCTATGTCTTTCGTTGTTACTGTTTTTTTATTAATATATAAAACCTTGTTAGGATTTATCTTATTAATAACATCTAAATTATGTCCGACAAACATCATAATACAATCATTTTCTGATGCATATTTTTGTACTTCTTCAACATATGTTTTAATACCATCAACATCAAGTCCACTATCTACTTCATCAAGCATTGCTAACTTAGGCTTAATCATAGACATTTGTAATAATTCATTTTTCTTACGTTCACCACCTGATGCACCTTCGTTGAAATTACGTTTTTCCCAACCTGCTGGAAAATTAAAATTACTCAACTTTGATTTATAACTTTTAAGTAATTGCATAATATCTTCTTTGATGATTTCTTTCATCAACCCGAAATTACTAACACCACCTATTGCTGGAGGGTGTTGCCAACTTAAAAACACACCTGCTTGAGCTCTTTCAGTAATATCAAGATCAAGTAAATTTTCACCATCTAGTTCAGCAGTACCTTGTATGTTAATATCTTCTCTTCCAGCAATAGCATGAAGTAAAGTACTTTTACCTGCTCCGTTAGGACCTACAATAGCAACTACATCTCCGCTGGTTAATTCAAACTGGCTTTTTTCTAATATTTGATTGTCTTCAATTGATAGACTATCAATAGTTACTTTAAAATTCATAAAGGGTTTCCCGTTTCTACTCTATGTTGTAAATATGCAATAACAATATTGTACATTTTTATTTTGTCTTCGTTACTTTCATTTTCAATTAACTCACGTAGGCCGTCAATTTCTGATTCAAATAATTCTTTAACTGTAAGAACACTAAATTCATCCATTAACCTACGGAGCCTTCCATACTTACTTTAAGCAGAGCATTTGCTTCTGCCGCAAATTCAAGTGGTAAGTTTTTAGTAACTTCTTTTGCAAATCCACTTACAAGAACATTTACTGCATCTTCTTCAGAAAGTCCTCTTTGCATTAGATAATACTTTTGCTCATCACTTAGATTACTAGTTGTTGCTTCATGTTCAACTATACTAGTATCGTTTTCAACTTCAATATACGGAATAGTATTTGCAACACTTTCCTCATTTAGCAACAAACTATCACATTGTGTAAAGTTTCTTGCATTACTTGCACCCGGTAAAACTTTGACTAAACCTCTGTAAGTTTGTCTACTACCTTTTGCACTGATGCCTTTTGAAATGATAGTACTTTTAGTATTTTTACCCATATGTATCATTTTAGTACCAGTGTCTGCTTCTTGTACATTATTAGTAACTGCAACACTATAAAACTCTCCAACACTGTCATCGCCTTGTAGAACACAACTAGGATACTTCCATGTAATAGCACTACCAGTTTCTAACTGTGTCCAACTAATTTTACTTTTATTACCAAAACATAAACCACGTTTAGTAACAAAATTATAGATACCACCGTTTCCTTCTTCATCACCAGGATACCAATTTTGAACAGTTGAATATTTAATTTCTGCATTTTCCAATGCTACTAATTCTACTACGGCGGCGTGTAATTGATTCTGGTCTCTCATAGGTGCCGTACAACCTTCTAAGTAACTTATGTAACCATCGTCTTCGCAAATAATAAGAGTACGTTCAAACTGTCCAGTTTCTTCTGCATTAATTCTAAAGTATGTACTCAACTCTAGAGGACATCTTACACCTTTAGGAATATAAACAAAACTACCATTTGTAAAAACTGCACTATTTAAACAGGCCCAAAAATTATCATGTTGCGGTATAACTGTACCTAAATATTTTTTTACAATATCAGGAACACGTTTTACTGCTTCACTAAATGGACAAAAAATAATACCTTGTTTTTCTAAATCATCTTTGAAAGTAGTTCCAACACTAACACTGTCAAAAACTGCATCGACTGCAACACCTGCTAACTTTGCTTGTTCACCAATCGGAACACCTAACTTGTTATAGGTATCTAAAATTTCTTGCGGAACGTCATCTAAACTATCATACTTCTTTTTAGGTTGTGCAAAATAAATGATATCTTGTAAGTCAATATCAGGAACTTTCGGATCTGCCCATTTAGGTTGTTCCATAGCCTGCAATCTACGATATGCATTTAAACGCCATTTGAGTAACCATTCTGGTTCTTCCATTTTAGCACTAATTCGTGTTACAATGTCTTCGTTGAGTCCTTTAGGAAGTAAATCAGTTTCTACGTCTGTGGAGAAACCTGCCTCGTATTTTTTATCTATATTAACTGTCATGTTTCACAACTTTAATCTGTAATGGAAATTCATTTTGTCTTGACATTAATGTTGCTTCACTTGCTTTTTGTTCTGCTATCTCTAAAAAGTAAGAACCTGCTACACCCTGTCCATTATCATGAATTCTATGTGTAACGTTTTCTGCTGTCACTTCATCGTGTCCAAAAAGACTCATTAGTATATGAATAACAAAATCCATAGGTGTGTAATCGTCATTTAAAAAAATAACATCATACATACTAGGATATGCTACTCTGTCTTTTTCTTTTACTGTGACATCAACCTTATCGCTAGTCGTAACTCGGACTTTATTAGTCATTTTTTCTCCTTATAGTATTAATAATATATATTAAAATCAATGTATTGTCAAGTGTTTTATGGTACATTATACGGTAAATTTGTTGTTATTTCATCACTATGATTCGGAACACTCGGAGGTGGACTGAAACTCATATTTTCAAATTCTAATAATTGCGGAGCATCTGTGTCAAACTCACTACCCGAATACTGTCCATTATACTTAAATTGTTCGTGTCCAACATTAAAGTCATACGTCATATACTCGCCGCCTTTAGTTCTTCCACCGACGCCCTTCTTTTCTTTGGCTTTTTGTTTTAATTCTTGTGGCACACCATTTTGTGCTTTTTGTCTTGATTTTGCCATTTGTTTTTCATTGTTTTCTGTCTTGGGTATTTCAAACAATCTAGGTTTGTCATCACCTGGTGCTTTTACCCATACATAAATTACGTTTTCTTCTTCGTTCACTGCGTGAGCAATATAGATTGATTTATCTGGAATATCTGTTGCTACCGGGAATCCTAATAAATTGCTAACTGTTGCCCAACTTATGTAAACACATAAAAGCATTGCCGGTACCAATATAAAAACTGGTGCGAAGAATCTTTCTTTAGAAACATATGCTAAAGTCACTAATGTAACTAATGCTAGTAAAAACAATGTTACTAACACAGGAATCATATCTTTACTAATAATAATATCTATCATAAGTTACCTGCCGCTCTTCTTGTAATAAGTCCTGGAACGTGTTCTAAATTAAATCCTAAAAATTTACCATTTTTATCTAGTTTAAAATTTAATAATGTTATCTGTTGTCCTTTTGTATTATACTTTTTGGTTCCCGTATAAACTTCTCCATAGGGATTAACTTTAATTACTTTAACTGTTATTGTTCCGCCTTTATCTGCTTCTCTCCAACTTTTCCTTGCGTATATGTGAGCCTGAACATTATATACTCCAGGTACTATGCCTCTCACTGTAACTACTTCTCTGTTGATGTTTAAAACTTTAACAGTTCCATCTGGCATAACTACTGCATCATTTGATCTACCCAGATCGTCTTTTTCTAAATTAAGTAAACCACCTGTACGATTTATAAAACTAATAACGTTACCTGCTGGATCTCTTACCCATAAGTCTACATCGTCATTTAATTCATCGTCCCATTCCATAGTAATTAAGTATTCTGCTTTTTTAGGTGCATCTGATTTCTTTGTAATTGGATTAATCAAAATAAATGCAATAATAAACAAGAAGACAAAACCTAAGAGCATATTGAATAACATATCTGTAAATCCAATACTGTTCTTGTACCTATCCGGTGATTTTAAATTTAACTTTTCACGCGACATCTATTCACCCGGGTTCACAACTACTAATGTTGTCTTAAGCCATAGACTACAAATTAATCCCGTTACGGTAGTATAGAGTGCAGTACTCATTCCTATTGCCATTGCCGTTAATGTTGATTTAAGTGTTTCTGTATTTGAAACATCTATTGATTCAAAACTGCTACCTAACATCAAAATAAATCCTGTTACAGTTCCAATCATACCTAATGCTAACAATGACTCTGATACGAACCATGCTATTCTTCTTACGTTACTATAATGGTAGTCAGATATTACATCTTTTGCAATACCCCATTCTGAAAATCCTACATATATTGTTGTACAAAAATATAATGCTAGAATCAAGAAAGAAATTCTTGTTGGGTCTTTTTCATACAATTCATCAACAAGACCAAATGAGTATCCTATCGCACTCAGTAAAACTGAAATACAAAATACAATCCACCATCGTATTACAATTCGATTTAATCCTAAATCCATATCTAACCTCGTCTTTACTAAATGTATTTATCAACCGCTGATACCGAGAAGCGGCCACTATGGACCGCTTCAAGGATTTATTTTTGATAAGTGCTTACTTAATCTGAATTGATCTTGGCTTCTTCGCTTCTGGAATAATTCTTTCCAAAGAAACTTTTAACAAGCCGTCCTTCAACTCCGCACCTTTTACTTCTACATCTTCAGCAATAGTGAATGCTTTTGAGAAATATCTTTTTGCGATACCTCTGTGTAGTACACCGTCTTCGTCTTTGTTTTCTTCATCTGATTTCTTAACAGACTTAACTGTTAAAATATTATCAGCATAGTCAACAGTGATATCTTCTTTTGAGTAACCTGCAAGTGCAAGTTCTACGTCATAAGTGAAGTCACCTGTTTTGACGATGTTATAAGGTGGGAAGTTCGCCATCGGTGCTCTAAAGACATCGTCATCGAACATTCTTTCGAAATGGTCGAATACGTTATCGAAACCGATAGTTACTGGTCTTAGTTGATTAAAAATAGATAGATGTTTATTAGTCATTGCTAACTCCTTTCATAAGCAAGTTTATTATGTAGATCCTATCTAAAGCAATCTACATAGATATTTATACAGGTTTTTCCTGTATATGTAAAATATAGTATATATTTTTAAAATTACGACCTTTTTCTTAATAAAAATTCGATCTTTTTTCTTCGGTGCGTTAAAATAGCACGTTTAAAGCACCATAAAGTGAATATATCCATAACACTCCTCCTTTTTACAGTAAGAATGCGTTCCTTCGCTATATGCTACTTCCGTCCCTTAGGATGAACGTACAAATATTTAGTATATCACATATACAAGAAAAATGCTATTATTTCTTATCTAATGCTGAAATCATTCTAGTCATTCCTATTCCTCCTCCAACTCTTGGAAAGAAGTCAAACTTTAGGAATTCTTCTAGTTCTGCTTCAACACGATCCTTACCAAACAATTTGTATAACAGGTTGCTATATGCACCATCAGTAATTGTGTGGAAAGTATCTCGCATCATGTCAACATCTGTGCTACGTTCTGCACTTCCTATTGTTTCCATTCCTCCTAAAATAACATCAATTTTTTTAGAGTGTACTCCATCTTCATATCTGCTCATATTCCAGAAAGGAGATGTCATTTCGGGAAAATCTGTAATCATAGTTGCACCGAATTCTTCAAACATTTTTGTTTCTTCTTCAGCAGTCATTTCATAATCATCAGCAAGTCCATAATGCTTTTGCCAGTCTGCATATGTTTTTTCTACTGGTTTAGGAAATCCTAGGTATTCACATAGTTCATATTCCATCTTTTTAAGATCATCAATGTTTCCTGGAAATTCAAATTCAAACATAGGAAATATTATGTCATGTCTGCCTGGTATAGCATTTGGTTCTTGCCTATAACTTGTGGAGACACAAAAAAACCCCTTACTATCGGGGCTACTTAATAATTCGTGTTCTAACCACATTTGGCCTGTTTGCGGCAACG
>MDTC01246044.1_pt1 | contig 13110 bp, 12 predicted proteins | sample 811181 | NCBI WGS metagenome assembly MDTC01 (sample SAMN05326644, study PRJNA326480) | marine metagenome | isolation source: seawater | place: Pacific Ocean: North | collected 2011 | reverse complement strand
GAAACAAGCATTAAAAGATGAAACAGAAAATTCTGAAGAATCATGCTGTTGTGATTGGAAAAATAAAAACAATAAAATTTCTCAGTTAATATCAGAACTATGCAGGACATTACGTGCACATATTGATAAGGAAAATAATGTTTTGTATCCGATGGCTTTACAGTCTATAACTGATGATACAAAGTGGGAAGAAATGAAAATAAAATGTGATGAAATTGGCTATTGCTGTTTTTGTCCCACCATACATGAATTAGATAAAACGACAGAAAATATTTGATAAAATAAATTGTCTCAAAGCTGAATGACCTACTTCCTGATTAAATGGATAAGGTCTGATGCCGAAACGGTTTCTATGGAAACATATAAATCAGCTCCCGAATTTCGATAATTCGAAAGGAATTGGAATGAGAATGAAAGTGCAAACACATACATCCTGTAATAGGATTGCTGAAAAAAAATGTTCATCAGATGAACAAATCATTGATCAATTTGGTCGAGTATTTACTTATTTACGTATTGCAATAAATCAAGATTGCAATCTTCGTTGTATTTACTGTATGCCAGAAAAGGGAATCCCTTTTAAAAAATCAAAAAATATAATGTCCCAGAATGAAATTCATAGAATTTTAAAAGTTTCATCAGAATTGGGAGTTAATAAAGTTCGTTTTACTGGAGGAGAACCACTTATGCATCCAAGTATTATTTCTCTTGTTAAAATAGCAAATGTAATGCCTGGAATTGACAATGTCCATATTACCACAAATGCTGTATTGCTGAAAAATATGGTTGAAGATTTATATAAGGCAGGTTTAAAAGGGATCAATATTAGTATAGACACATTAGATATGAAAAAATATCAACTTATTACTCGTAGGAATACATTATATAAGGCAATAGAAGGTTTGGAGGCTGCTATTTCTGTAGGGATTCCATCAATAAAAATTAATGTAGTGGTTTTACGTGGATTTAATGATAGTGAATTAAAAGATTTTGCTGAGTTAACAAAGGAATATTGCATAACGGTTAGATTTATTGAATTGATGCCTTTTGATGATAATCAGATATGGAAAACTGGAAAATTTATAAGTGCTGAATATATTAAACAAAACTTGAGAAAATATTTTCCAAAGATCGTTCCAACTCATGGGTCTAAAACAGAACATATAATATATTCAATTCCCGGCTATAAAGGAAAAATAGCAGTGATTCCAGCATTTTCTAGAACTCTTTGTGGACAGTGTAATCGTATCAGGATAACTCCAGATGGAAAAATTCGCAACTGTCTCTTTTCCAATAATGAGGATGATATTTTAGAGCTTATTAAAAGAGGTGGAACAGATGATGATTTAAAAACAATGTTAACTGATGCTATGTGGAAAAAAGCATATAATGGATGGGAAGCTCAAAAATCTGGACAAGTAACAAGAAATTCTATGGCACAGATAGGGGGATAAATGAACAAGTTTAGTCATATAGATGATAATGGTAATGTTAAAATGGTTGATGTTACAGATAAAATACCATCTGTTCGCATAGCACGTGCAGAAGGCAAAATAATTTTAGGTGAAGAAACTATTAATAATATTCAAAATAATGAGCTTCCAAAAGGGAATGTTCTTACTACAGCAAAGATTGCTGGTATTTATGCAGCTAAAAAAACTGGGGATACAATCCCCATGTGCCATCAATTAAATCTTTCGTTCATAGATATAAAATTTGAAATAAATACAGGTGAAATTGTTATTCATTCTATTGTTAAAACACGCGAGGCAACGGGAGTAGAGATGGAAGCACTTACAGCTGTTTCTGCAGCTGCCTTGACAATTTATGATATGTGTAAAGCAGTGGATAAGTCTATGATAATCAAATCGATTAAATTATTGGAAAAGATCGGCGGAAAATCGGATTTAGCTCTTGAATATAGGCCTAGTGTTGGTATTATTACAATGAGTGATAGCATATACGCGGGGAATTGTAAAGATGAATCAGGACCTATACTTCTTAAAGGTTTTAATGATTCTGGATGTAAAGTAAATCATCAAAAGATATTGCCAGATGGTTCTGAAAATCTTATATCAACAATTGAATTTTGGATTAAGGATAGCGTGGATCTAATTATAACTACAGGGGGGACAGGATTATCCCCCCGTGATTTAACTATTCAAACTTTAGAAAACAACTTTGATTCTAAATTACCAGGAATTGAACAAGCTCTCCATGCATATGGGAGAAAAAATGTAAAGACCTCTATACTTTCACGACTAACTGCAGGAGTCATTAAAGGAACAATTGTGATTTGCTTGCCTGGTAGTACAGGAGCAGCAAAAGATGCTTTGCGATTATTGATTCCAACTATTTTTCATTCATTCCATATGATGAAAGGAGAAAAACATTAATGGAATATTTATTGATTATTCTATTTTTTTTTGTTGCATTTATTTATTCAAGTGTTGGGATGGGAGGAGGATCATCCTATACAGCTCTCATGGCCATTTTTGGAATCAATTATATTGTTATTCCTACTGCATCATTAAGCTTAAATTTAATTGTCACCTCTATTGGGATGGTAAATTTTTGGCGCAATGGTCATGGGAGGTTTGGCTTAATTTTTCCATTTTTAGTTACCTCTATTCCTATGGCATATTTTGCAGGTTTACTTAACATTCCAAAGGAAATATTCCAATTAATTTTACTAATTACACTCATTTTAGTAGCGGTTAAAATATATGTATTGGAAAAGTTCGAATTTTCATTTCATTTATCTGGTGCAAAAAAATGGGTTTTTATATATAGTCTTGGTGCATTATTAGGTTTCGTAGCAGGATCAGTAGGGATAGGTGGGGGGATATATTTAGTCCCATTGATTGTTGTTTTTGGTTTTGGGAGCGAAAAAGAGGCAGCAGCAGCAGGCACTATATTTATATGGGCAAATTCCATGATGGGCCTTATTGCCAGAGCACAGAAAAGTCCCCTTGATTTTGATTTTATTCTTCCTCTTATTGTTGCAGTGATAGCAGGAGGGTATGTTGGTTCATATTTAGGTTCTTTCAGATTCCGGGCTAGAACTATTCAGAAAATTATGGGGATGGTTATTCTTTGTACTATTTTATTTTTATTCAAAGAAATTTTATGATTTCTGTTAAAAAAGCCCAATTAATTATAAGTAAAAATATTCGACCTCTAGGATTCGAAAGTGTTTTACTTAATAATGCTAGAAATCGAATCCTTTCTCAAGATATCATAGCTAATATTCCTATGCCTCAGTTTGATAATTCAGCTATGGATGGGTTTGCAGTACGTGCTGCTGATACAAAAGGCGCAAATAAGTCTTCACCCAAAACATTGATGATGGTAGGTGTTAGTTCAGCTGGAGTATCAAATGATATTATTCTCCACCCGGGAGAATGTGTTCAATGCATGACTGGTGGAAAAATTCCAAAGGGAGCTGACTCAATTGTAATTGTCGAAAACTCTAGTGGTTTTTTAGATTCTAAAACGGTTAAAATATTTAAAGAAGCTAAAATTGGAGAGCATATACGAAAGCGGGGAGAAGAAGTTCAAGAGGGCGATGTGGTTATATCTAAAGGTACTTGCATAACACCGAGTGAAATAGGTATTCTTGCAACCTTTGGATGTGAGAAGATTTCGGTTATGATAAAACCAAAGGTTGGCATTTTCGTAACGGGCAATGAGCTTATTGAGCCTGGGCATAAAATAAAATTAGGGCAAATCTACAATTCGAATTTCTATGTATTTTCAGAATTGGTTGAACAGTCTGGAGCAGAAATTGTTATGAGTGAAGTAATTAAGGATGACAAGGACTCTCTTCGAAAATCATTTTCTAAGGCATTACAAGTTTGTGATATAATTATCTCTTCTGGTGGTGTCTCAATGGGACGTTTTGATTATGTACGCGAAGTATATAATGAATTAGGGGTACAAGAACATTTTTGGAAAGTAGCCCAGAAACCAGGGAAACCCTTATTTTTTGGAACAATGGGGACTTCTCTTATTTTTGGTCTTCCAGGTAACCCTGTATCATCATTTATATGTTATATGAAATATATTTATCCTGCAATACAGCGTTTGCAGAAGAAGAAAAAAAATCCACAGCATCAGGGTGTTTTGACAGATGACTTCCCTGTAGATACTAAAAAGCATCGATATTTGTTTGGAAGATCATGGATTAATTCACACGGAAAGCTTTTATGTACACCCACATCAAAAATGGGTTCACACATGCTAACAGCAAGCCTTGGATCAAATTGTATTCTAGAATCACCTCCTGGGAAATATAAACTAAAGGCAGGAGATAAAATCACGATAAATCTACTTAATTGGGGGAGTTCTAAATGATAAGATTACATGTACTAAACTTTTCACTTGTTAAAGATGCTTTAGGGAAGAAAAATATTATAATAACAATGAATAATGGTGTGACAGTTAAACAGTTACTTGAGAAGGTTAGAGCTATGAATAAACAGAAATTAGATGACCTTCCTATACGAGTTGCAGTAAATCAATTATATGTTAATGAAAACTATACACTGCGCAATGAGGATCAAGTTGCACTCATTCCACCTGTTTCTGGAGGATAAATGATAGAAATCAGTATAACAAAAGAAATGATTCCTGTTCAGCAATCAGATGAAACTCAAACAAATAATGGTTCTGAGCTTCAATTTTATGGAAGAGTAAGGGGAATAGAGGATAATCAAATTATTATTGCCATTGATTATGAATATTACCCAGGTATGGCAGAAAAAGAACTCCAGAAATTAGGAGAAAAAACAATAGATAAATTTGCTATTAGTAAGCTAAGCTGTATTCATAGAGTTGGAAAAATTCCTGTAGGGGAGACTTCTCTAAGGATTATTATTTGGTCAAAACATAGAAGAGCTGGGCTAGATGCCATGGAATGGTTTATATCGCAAATGAAGAAAGATGTCCCTATATGGAAAAATGCTATTTTAAAAGATAGTAGTAAAATTTCATCTAAATGCCAATGTTAATAAAAAGCAATATAAATGCATATATACTAGCGGGAGGATTAAGTAGACGATTTGGCTCAAATAAAGCTATTTACAAAATTAATGGTGTTACATTCTTAGATAAAATATTTACAACACTTCAATCTAATTTTACTAATATATTTACTATTGGTAAAGAACCCTATTCAGAAAAAATGAAGTTTGTTCCTGATTTTACTGATAGCCAAGCACCGATAGTCGGAATCATTACAGCTCTTAGGCATACAACTTCTTTATGGAATTTTATTATTAGTGTTGATATGCCTTATATTACTTCAGATATAGTAAATTTACTTCAAAAAGAAATTATTGACGTTGATAATAATATTATTATTCCTTCAGTAAACAAACGTATACTTCCTCTATTTGGTTTATATCATAAAAACTGTTTGGTTTATTTTGAAAAAGCATATTCAGCTAAAAACTATACATTAATGAATGTAATTTCACCATTAAGACCTAAAATTATAGATTTATCCCCATATAACATGAAGTTGAGAAATGTAAATACCTTTGAGCAGTTGAGAAAATCAGATAAATAGAATTAATTGAATAATCTAAAATAAAAGAATGTAAATTTATTTAATATTCCCATTCATAAATTAAGCGTATTTATTAGTTTCGCGTATTCCTTGTTAAGCTTACCTCTAAATCATTGATAAATTGATTAACAAGATTCCAATTAACATGTTCCATAACTACAATTTTCCACCATGTTGGTTTTTTAATATGTGTATCTGGAACAAGTGTATATTTATTGCATATATTTTTTGGTATTTCTCCATCTAGTATTGATATAATATTCATATTTTTATTTCTAACATAATCTATATTTAATTTATTTAAAGTATCGCAAATTTTGTCAGTTTTTTTAATAAATTCTTTCATACGTCTAATTATTCCTTCAGAACCATAAATATTTAATATCATCCAGGTTGCAATAGCATTTGCCCCAGATCTTGATCCGCATAAAGTATGATCTAATCCTTGTATATAGCTTGCTTCCTTAGTTAATATATTATTAATCAAATTTTTTCGGATTAGAAAAATTCCAGTTCCATATGGGGCTTCTAACATTTTATGCCCATCTAATGATATGGAATCTATCAATGTATTATTAAAACTAAATTCATTATTTGGAGAGATGAAGGGATATATGAAGCCGCCGAATGCAGCGTCAATATGAACTCTATGATTAAGATTGTGAGACTTAATTATTGCGTTGATTTTACTTATTGGATCAATTGAACCAAACATGGTAGTCCCAAGATTCAATACAAAAATAAAATATTTAACTCCTTTATGTTTTAATTCATTAATTATTTTTTCTAAATATTCTAAATCTAAATGTCGGTTATTAAAATTTACTTTTATTTGTTGAAAATTTAATCGAAGGATATTGCATGCCTTATGTATAGAATAATGACTGTCTTCAGAAAATAATACTGCAATTTCATCTATTTTTGAGTTTGATTTTTTAATAAAGTATTCTCTGAATATCCACAATGCTTGAATATTACACTCTGTTCCTCCTGGAGCAATGTAACCATCATATGAATTTGTCTCCCCTTGAAATATTTCTTCGGCACAAATTCTTAATAAATCTAATTCTATTTTTTGAGTTCCCTTAAAAGTTGGCAATGATGAATTATAAGTATGTAACCCTATATGATTAGGGTTTTCAATAAAACATCTTATATAAGGTGAATTATATAAAAAATCTGCATTAGGAGGGAAAATTTTTGGGTCTAAGTATGTAGCTGGAATCCCCATTATTTTATGTTTATGATAACTAGAATTCATATTCAATGCTTCTGTCACAATTGTATTAATATTTTCGAATGATTTTGCTGCCCAATACATGTTATTTTGAAATATTGCCAAATTTATATTGAATGGTTATATAAAATGTGCGATTGTTATATTTTTTGTAACTCTGTATATTTGTGACAACATTATTATCAATGATTTCAATATTCTGATCATATATGTCATTATCTAAAATATTAATGGCTTTACATGTCAGCTTCAACCTATCATCATAGAGCGAAATCTGATACGCCATATCCAAATTGAATTTACCTTCGACCGTTCCAGCGGTATTTTTTTTTGATAATTGTTGTGTGCTACTGAGTTCTAAATCTCCTCCGTTAGGCATCTTAAACATACTTATGCCGCGTATTATACCTCCGGATGTATTGCCATTGAGATTATCATCTGTGCCCCCTGTAATCTTTGAGCTATAGTAATTACTTGTAAATATAAAATCCCAAAAAGTCAATGGTGATATTTTCAGCATAATGTCAACACCATTCAAACTTCCTTGTCCTGAGTTATTATATGTAACATGATTATTATTAATATCATAATACCCTTGAATTATATCTTTGATATGGTGATGATACAAGCTCAGATCTGTTTTATATTTGTTTTTCGTTAACGAATAACTTATTTCAAATGCGTCTATAAATTCTGGTTTCAAATTTGGATTACCAACTGTATCAACTAAGCTAACAAATTGATTCTGCGGAAATGGGTCCAGTATCTTCAACTCAGGTCTGTTTACCCTACCACTATAAGCAAACTTCAAATTGGAATATGGGTTAAATATATATGCTAGATGTGCGGAATGATAAACCTGGTCATAATTATTAGGTGTTTTGGTTGGCGCCCCGGCTACATTAATGATTGTATTTGCTGAGACTTGTTCTAGGCGAACCCCTACCTTTGACCGTAGTTTTTCAGTTAAAGTAAATGTTCCTGAGCTATAAAGTGCATGAATATTTTCATCATATTGGAAATTATCATTGTTTTCATTATAATTTTTATCATGAGTATTAAAGCGTCCCTTATATCCTGTTTCATACTTAATGTTATCACTGAGGTTGTGATAATAATCTGCTTTAAAAATTATTTTTCTTAAATCTAGTTGATATCTTGATAAATCACTTTGTAAATCTACATTAATTTCGTGCAAATCTTTCTCCTGTTCATCATAACTAAATTCTAAAGCCAGTTTAGAGTCATTTAAGAAGTTTTTATAAAAACCTAACTCATACACCTGAGCAAAACCATCATTTTGAGAATCAACTTGATAGGGGCCGCTTAGATTCCCGTAATAATGGGTAGTATTAAGATCATTTTGGTAGTGTTTGGTAAATTTTGCTTCACTGGTAAAGAGCATTCTGTCTGATATATCATATTTTGCACCAAAATTCATAAAATACAGTTCATTATCTTTAAAATGTTGGGAATTTAAACTATCTGAAATATTTTCAATATAGTATCCATTACTCTTTTGTTCTATCATTTCACCGCTAAACTTGGAAAAAATATTGAGTTTATTGTTGCGATAACTAAGTATTGAGCCTAGGTTGAGTTTATTTGTATTCCCTATGTTAATGGATAGTTCTCCATTATGACCAGATGCTTTTTCCTCTTTCAAAATAATATTTACAATTCCTGTCATCCCATCAGGATCATATTCAGCAGAAGGACTAGTGATAATCTCTACTCGATCAATCATAGCTGCTGGGACTGGGACCGCAACAGCGCAGGATTTTCTTTCATCCCCTATTATCCCAGCCCTTTTTCCATTTATTAATACAGCTACATTTTCAGATCCTCTGAGTGATACTTCCCCATTTGGACCCAAATCTAGAGATGGTACCTTTTTCATTACATCGCAGCAGGTCCCCCCGGAAGTTGTTTTCATTTGATCAATTACATATATTTTTTTATCTACTGTAGCTTCATACAATGGCCTTTCTGCGTTTACTTCTACTGCAGAAATTTTCAGCTCTTTTGGTTGAATCGATATAGTGCCTAAATCAAATATTGTAGATAAAGATGGATCAAATGTAAAATCATTTCCTATTGAAGGTGTAAAACCAATAAATTGAACTTCAATTAGATAATTTCCTTTTTCAGAATTGCTTAAAATGAAATATCCATCGATGTCAGTTAATTGACCAGATTTGATTTTATTTGATTGCTTATCAATTAGTGTTACAGATGCATATTGAATAGGTTTATTTGTTTCACTATTAGTAACAGTGCCAACAATTATTGCATTATTTTCAACCAATGACTTAGTTTCAGCAAAAATAAAATGCAGCATAAGTAGTATGAATAGAAATCCATTTCTGATTAATTTCATTGCCAACTGCTTTCTCTATCTTTGGGAAGACGGCAACACATATGAAGATTTATATACGCGGCTGAATCAGCTTCTACTTCATTGGCTTGATATCCGCTTTTTGCAATAATAAGTTCTAGGTCATCTAGGGCAATTCTATTAGATTTGTAAGTAACTTCTGTTTGATAATTTAACATATCTACTGTTGCTGACTTTACTCCCTTAACTGATAATAAATTTGATTCTATAGTTTTCTTACACATTCCACATTGAGTTGTTGGGGTTTTAATTATTGTTGTGTTATATGATGGAGGGGCAGCACATCCCGATATCAAGAAAATAATATATAATAAATAATTCATAAATTAATTTTTCATTAAATAAATATCTTGGATAATGTCAATAGCCATATCCTAATATAGGATAAGTTTGTCTAAATATCCTAATATTAAACGAAAAAATCAACATCTTTTGACCGACGTGAAATTGAAAAGTATTTTTTATAAAGCCCTTTTTTCTTTTGTAGATTATAGCTAACCTTATTATTAAATGTTAAAAAAAAATACCCATAACCTAATTACAAAAGTTCTAAAATACCCAAAAATTGTTATAATCTTAACTACGCTGTTATCTATTTTGTTAATAAGTGGCATGGGGTTTATACAACAAGACGAAGACCTGAAACAGTTATTACCTAGTGATATGCCTTCAATAGTTACTTTCAATGAAATTGAAGATGAATTTGGAAATTTTGAATTTATGTATCTTGCAATTGGGAATATTGGCGAGTCTGTTTTCAATCCAGAAGTTTTTAATATCGCATGGAATTTATCAAATGATATTGAGCAATTAGATGAGTGTGATGAAGTTGTATCTATTAGTAATTCAACTAGGTTATATTTTGATGAGATTGATAGTTCTATGGCTATTTCTGATTTAGTTCAAAAAATGAATTTAACTCAAAAAGAAATTGATGAAATAAAAGAATACTTAGATAAAAATAATGTAGTTAAAGATAGACTAGTTAGTAAAAATAATGATTACTTAAATTTTTTAATAAGGCCTGCCAATAGTCATATATATACTGCTCTTTCAGATTCAATAAAGCAGATAGCAAACAGATATACAGATAACGATGATAGTTATAAATACGAAACACATATGGGAGGACAGTCTTATTTTGCTGGGATTATACCAGGTATTGTAACAAACGAAGTTAAAATCTTAATTTTATCTGGATTTCTAATTATGATATTTATCTTATTAATTAATCTAAAAAATATTTATGCAGTATTGCTTATCGTTATAACTACAATATTTTCACTTCTATCAATGTTAGGTTTTATGGGATGGGTATACCATTTCACTTCTTCAAAATCATTTTATTTCACGCTCAATAATGCATCTATGCCTATACTATTATTAACAATTGCAAATTCTGACGGTGTACATATCATTAGTAGATTCTTTAAAGAGTTAAGACATTCAAAAAATAAAATTACATCAATCGCTAATACATGTAAACATATGTGTATGCCAATTATTCTGACCTCTATTACAACAATGCTAGCCTTTTTATCATTGCTTATTTCTCCTATAAAAGGTATGAATGGATATGGAATAACAATTGCTTTCGGAATATTTTGGGCATGTTTATTATCTTTAACATTTTTACCTGCAATAATTTCATTGATAAAATGGAACCCGAACTCTAAATCAATCACAAAACCAAGTTTAATTGAATTATATATAAATAAATTTTCTATACATGTTAAAAAGAATCCAAAAAGAATACTATCTATTGGTGGAAGTGTTGTTGCAATAGCTACAATAGGTCTATTTTTTGTGAAGGTTGAAGTAAATATGGTAGAAATGTTTCAAAAAGGGACTGTTATTAGAGATTCTGCAACTTTTTTAGATGAAAATATGACAGGGAATTTGAATGTACTTATTAAAGCTCATTCTAAAAGTGGTAAAAATGGTTTAAATAACCCCGAGAATTTAAAAGACCTTGAAAAACTTGAAATTTATCTTAATAGCATAGATGAAGTAACCTCAACAATTAGTATAACTGAAGTTGTAAAAGAAATGCATAAAACAATAATGGATGGGAACGATGATTATAGAACTATCCCAGAATCAAGGGCTAAAATTAACAATCTTTTTTTTCTATACTATATGAATGAAGATGCAGATTTAAACTCACTCATCAATGAAGAGAATGATGTAGCAATTATAACGTCATTATTGAAAACATTTCCTACTACTAAGATGGATGAATATAGGCATGATATTAAGGAGTTTATTGATAATGAAATTTTAATTACTAATAATGATCTTGTATTTGAAATATCTGGGATGATGGCATTTTTTTCTGATTTTATTAAACTTGTAATAGAATCTACTGCATTGAGTATTGCTGCTTCAATTATATTAATTTTCATAGTATCTTCTGTATTTTTTCAATCTTGGATTTTCGGGATTCTATCAATAATAACTTTATTCTCTGCTGTAGTTATGAATTATGGATTTATGGGAATTTTTGGTATTGAACTAACACATATTACAATTGTACTTAGCTCTATAATTATTGGGGTTGGTGTTGATTTTTCTATACATTATATTTCAGAGTATAAAAAAATAAAACAAAATAAAACTAATAATAAAACAATAAAAACAATAGAAAAAGTTGGACATCCTATAATTTTAGATGCATGTTCTAATATGGGTTTTGCAGCTTTGCTTTTTTCAACAATTATACCCTTGTCAGCTGTTGGTGGATTGATGATATTTGCAATGGTCGCTTGTAGTATGGGAACACTTACAATATTAGCATCATCTATTGAAATATTTAAAGATAAAATTTATTAATAAATTATTCATAATAGGATATATATATCTTGTTTAAGATAAGATTTGTAGTTAATTTTTATTCAATATCTATGAGTTTACATTTAAACATCTTTTCAGAATCTACTAAGCATGCTATCCAAGCTATGATATATCTATCATTACATAGAGATAAACCCATATTAGTGAGAACTATTTCTGAATATTATTCTATTCCATTGTTTTATTTAGCTAAAATAATTCAGATTTTAGTAAAACATAACCTTGTAACTTCTATGAAGGGAAGAGGAGGGGGCGTTAGGCTTAAAAAGTCTCCCAAAAAAATATTTGTATCTAATGTTGTTGAAGCTATTGAAGGTAAAAATATTGGAAAGGAAGAGTGTGTTTATGGATTAGATGTGTGTTCGGATTCAGTCCCTTGTCCAATTCACAACACATGGAAGAAACTGAAACCTGAAATTGTAGATGTGCTAATCAATCAAAATTTTGAAACACTGTCTAACGATCTTATTGAAAAGCATGATATATTGTCAAATGATAAATCTAAAAAATGATGATATGTATTTTTTTATTGGTGAATAACAGCAATAACATGTTTTCCAGCATTTAATTTACAAATTTGCAATACATCCTCTAATCTGCATTATAAGAACGCTTCTGTGGCTTATTGCAGCTCCTAATTATTTTTCTAGAAAAAGCATATGGCTTAAGAAAATAAAAAGAAAAATTTACTATAATTATTAACATTGTTAGCTTTCCTTAAGCCAAGGGAAATAGTCTGATAAATAATATTCAACACAATTTTTGTTATGAAGCACCTAGCCTATTTTTGATACATTCTCCAATAGCAATAAGCCACATCATCAATATGATTGCATTCACAATGATTCTAGATGTTCAATAAATTTTATGTATTTTTTTGCTTTATATAAATATAATAGGATATTAATGTCTGGATATAGTATATTACTGTTAGTATGATAGTATGAGAATCTTAATAATTATAATGTAAAGGAGTATCGCAGATAGAATTAGTATTTCTAGTAGGATATATTTTTACTCATGAATAGCATGATTAGTCAGTAGAGCGTG
>MDTC01185902.1_pt1 | contig 13110 bp, 11 predicted proteins | sample 811181 | NCBI WGS metagenome assembly MDTC01 (sample SAMN05326644, study PRJNA326480) | marine metagenome | isolation source: seawater | place: Pacific Ocean: North | collected 2011 | reverse complement strand
TCGCCTTTCCATTTCCAGAAAAGTTTTGATGCGGTGACTTTCGAACCACGTATTCGCTATCCGACCCATACTGATGACCTGCATCACGAAGTGGAGTTGGTTGTAGTCTTGGGTAAAGGTGGGCGTAATCTTAGATTGGAAGATGCCGAGGCTGTTATCTTCGGTTACGCAGTGGGACTTGATTTCACGCGTCGCGACCGTCAAACGGAGGCTAAAGAAGAAGGCCGTCCGTGGGAAATTGCGAAGAATTTTGATGACTCAGGTGCTATGGGTATTGTTACGCCCCAACCGGAAATTGGGTTGATGCGCGATGCCGTAATTACTCTCGAAGTGAATAGCGAAATACGACAATCTGGCAACATCAAACAAATGGCATATAACGTGACCGAGTTGATAGCGTTTCTATCAACTCTCCAAGAGCTGAAAGCCGGTGATCTAATTTTTACGGGGACCCCGTCGGGAGTCGGCCAGATTACTCGTGGCGATCGCCTTGTCGGTAAAATCAACGGATTAACCGACTTAGAGATTAGCCTTGTCTAGGACAAATGAATACCAAACCGACGAAGGAATTTTTTTTCAAACTCCCAAAAGTAACTAAACTGTCCAGCTAACGTGCCAATCACGATCAGTAAGAATTGATAAATTGGGAAAATGATAAGGATACGGAGCGGCCAAAAGATCCAAGGAGAGAAGCTTTCTGTCTTTATCATAAAAAAATTCAACACCGGCCCCGCGACAATTACGGCTACAGATCCTGTTACTGCAAATACCACGAAAATGACTAACAACTGCCAACGAGATTTGGCTTTAAATAGGATCATTAGTTTTTGCATATTTCAATCTCAGGCAGGAAGGATAGCTTCATTTTAATTGCAGAGTCAGCGACCTTGCTCGCTTTTTTGCCCTCTCGGCTTGAATTCTATCACCGGCCGCGGAATAACAATAACTTAACAGTAACTCGCTGACCGGATCGGTTGGGTTTAGGGAGCGGGCTTTGAGAGCAGACTGGATGGCTTTGTTTGCTTGTTTGCTCGCGACAAGTAATTCGGCGTGAAGTCGCCAAATACTGTGTTCATCAGGAAGATTTTTAAGTGCGCGTTTGGTCAATTTCAGTGCTAGCGAGAAGTTTCGATCTGTCCCCGCTCCGCGGGCCTCAGAAACGAGTTTCAGTTCAGTCTCGCGTGTCTTGATCTCATTTTTGACTTGCTCAAACTCAGGACTTGTTATTTGGCCTTTATTTGGGTATTTCGAGACTTCTAATTTGATTGCGTTGAGACGTTCTCTGCTGATCGGATGGGTTCCTAATAGTTTCTGTGCGACAGAGTTTCCTCCGGCACCGAGTTTTGCCAGTTTTTGTTGCATGCCGATCGCCCCACGTGGATCAAAACCGGCACGAACCATTAAGTTAACACCCACACGATCCGCTTCAAGCTCGTTGGACTGACTGTATTGGCCCATTAAGATGTTTTGGCCAAGGTCTATTAGCTTATTAGAGCCGGCTTGGCCCGCTGGTTCTTCTATCCCAATCTCAATAATCTTAGCGGCTAGTCCGACCAGAGCCCCAAATGTCTCGCGCCCTGTGCCATGAAGCTCAAGACTATGCGCCATTTCATGTCCCAAAACAGAGACCAGTTCGGCCTCTGTCTCGACTGTATTGATCAGTCCGTAGTTAACACCCATCTTGCCTCCTGGGAGAGCCCAGGCATTGATAGAACCATCGTTGACTAAGCGGATTTCCCATGGGAAAGGCGAGTTAGCTGTTACCGCGAGGCGTTGGATTAAAGTATTTAAGTAGTCAGTCGTTACTTGAAATTGAGCGAGGTCGCCACCCGATTGTGCCAGAGCGAATGGATATTGACGTTGTCCTTTTTGAATTTCTTTTCTAGGATCCGTGACTACTTGTACGACTGAATCGATGGGGTCCCTGATTGGGTTCTGACATCCTGCCAGTCCCGTTGTCATTAAAATTAGGGTGAGAGCGGTTAGTCTCATAATCGCTTTAGGGGGATGGTGTTTCGTTCAATTGCGGCATTTGCAATACCCGCGTTATTTTTCAAAAGAGCACGTTCGGCACGGTAGCTCGAACGAACCATTGGTCCTGAAATGACCTCAAGAAATCCACGTTCAAGACCCCATTTGCGATAGAGATCAAATTGTTCGGGAGTAACGTACCGATCGATCGGTAAATGATTAACTGTCGGTCTTAAATACTGGCCAAAGGTGACGATATCCACTTCATGCTCACGCATATCGTCCATGGCTTGTCTAATTTCGTCCTCAGTTTCACCAAGGCCTAGCATCAAACTGGTTTTGGTAAGCACTTTGGGTCTATATTTTTTTCCGTGATATAAAACATTAAGGGTTTGTTGATAACTCGCACGAGGATCTCTCACAGGTTGCGTAAGTCGTTTGACTGTCTCTACGTTCTGAGCGAATACCTCAAGCCCCGAGTCTATAATTGTCTCAACATCAGATATAACTCCCTGAAAATCTGGCGTTAATGCTTCGACTGCGGTGTCGGGACTTTTTTGTTTGATTGCGCGTACGGTGGCAGCGAAGTGATTCGCTCCGCCGTCATCAAGGTCGTCCCGATTCACGCTGGTCAGGACCACATATTTAAGCCCCATTAAAGCAACAGAATCAGCTGTATTCTGTGGTTCATGTAAATCAATCCATCCTTTAGGGTTGCCAGTATCAACCGCACAGAACTTACAAGCTCGCGTGCATACTGACCCCATTAGCATGATTGTGGCGGTTCCTGCACTCCAGCACTCACCAATATTGGGGCACATTGCTTCCTCACACACGGTGGAAAGGCTATGGGTTCGGACGATTTTTTTGACGTCTTGGTAGCCTTGTCCTCCAGGGCTTACAAAGCGCAGCCAATTCGGTTTATCACCGCGCGGAGCCTTCTCATCTGACCGGCGTTTCTGACCGTTTTTAATGGCCTTTACACCGACTGCATTGATAATTTTGTCGCCGCTCTTTGAGCGTGAGTTGTGTTCTGTCATGCGGCTTCCGTTGGTGTATCTGCGTACTCAGAAAGCGGTGGGCAACTGCAAACTAGGTTTCGGTCACCGTATACATTATCAATCCGACCGACTGGTGGCCAGTAGCGATCCTTCCTCAATGAAGGTAGGGGAAATGCAGCCTCCTGTCGTGAGAATCGATAATCCCAGTTATGAGCCGTTACTGCTTCTACAGTATATGGGGCATGACGTAATACAGAATCCTCAGCCGATCCCTCTCCGTTTTCGATTACTGTGATTTCGTTTCGGATTGAGATCATCGCATTACAAAACCGATCTAGTTCGCTTAATGGTTCGCTTTCTGTTGGCTCGATCATCAATGTTCCAGCGACTGGCCAGCTCATCGTTGGTGCATGAAATCCATAATCGATTAGGCGTTTTGCAATATCATCAACTGTAATACCCGCAGCCGCTTTGACTACCCGAGTGTCAACAATGCACTCGTGTGCAACAAATCCGCAAGGATCAGTGTAGAGAATTGGATAGTGTGGTGAGAGCCGCTTGGCAATGTAATTGGCCGATAAGATTGCGTTTTCTGTCGCTGCGGTAAGGCCATCAGGTCCCATCATTCGGATATACATCCAAGAAATCGGAAGAATCAATGCAGAACCGTATGGTGCGGCCGACACTGGCCCGATCGTGTGATCACCTTTTAACTCCGGATGCCCGGGCATAAATGGCCTTAAGTGCTCAGCAACGCCGATTGGCCCAACTCCTGGTCCACCTCCTCCATGCGGTATACAGAAGGTCTTATGAAGATTCAGGTGAGAAACATCAGAACCGACGATTCCTGGACTCGTGAGTCCAACTTGTGCATTTAGGTTGGCTCCATCCAAGTATATTTGACCACCCACAGCATGTATCACTGAACAGACTTCCTGTACCTCGGTCTCGAACACGCCGTGTGTTGATGGGTAGGTTATCATCAGGCAAGACACATTTGTTCCGTGTATTTCCACCTTCGACCTCAAATCGTCGAGGTCAATATTGCCGTGTTGATCGCAACCAACCACCACAACATCGAGACCTACCATCTGGGCCGAGGCTGGATTCGTGCCGTGTGCGGAGGAGGGAACAAGACAAATCTTGCGATGACTTTCACCGCGTGATTGATGATAGCCTTGGATGGCCAGAAGTCCGGCGTATTCCCCCTGCGCACCTGAATTGGGCTGTAGCGAGATAGTGTCATAGTCTGTTATTTCGGAAAGCCAATCATTTAGGTTTTCTATCATTTCCTGGTAACCAAGGCGTTGGGAGGCTGGTGCGAACGGATGTATGTTGGCGAATTCAGGCCAAGTAACTGGTGTCATCTCTGAGGCTGCGTTGAGTTTCATAGTGCAGGACCCCAGCGGAATCATGGCCCGGTCGAGAGCTAGATCCCGGTCTGCCAATTTACGTAAATACCGCGTCATTTCGGTTTCAGAGTGATAGGTGTTGAATGCTTCTTGGCTCATGAATTCGGAATATCTCACGGCATAGGTTGGGATATCGGATTTTGGAGCCCCGGGCGAGATACTAAATACGTGAGCCAGCTTTTTTAATTCTGCTTCGGTCGATGCCTCATCGAATGATACTGAGACCGTTGTCTGGTCCGCTTTATAAATGTTGAATCCAAACGCGAGCGCTGCGGCTAGAGTGTCGTCCGCATTGTCCACTCGAATCGAGACAGTATCAAAGAACGTATGGTTGACCATTTGACCAGTGGCCTTGATTCCAGCATGGAATCGTGAAGCGAGCTGGTTAACCCTTATAGCCTGTGCTGCTAGGGCGTCAGGTCCGTGATAGCACGCATAAAATCCTGCGATATTGGCGAGAAGTACCTGTGCTGTACAGATATTGCTGGTGGCCTTCTCGCGACGGATATGTTGCTCACGTGTTTGCAGTGTCAATCGGAACGCGTGACGGCCCTCGGAATCAATAGACTGACCGACAAGACGGCCGGGGATATGCCTTTTTAGTTTTTCTGCGACCGCAAAAAAGGCGGCATGTGGTCCCCCATTGCCCATCGGTACCCCAAAGCGTTGTGTCGAGCCTAGACAAATATCCGCACCCAAATATCCGGGCGCTTCAAGTATGGTGAGGCTTAAGATGTCGGCGGCAACGATTGTAAGAATCCCTTGGGTTTTCGCCGATTCGATTAATGGTTTGATGTTTGTTATTGATCCATCTTTTCCTGTGTATTGAGTGATCAAGCCGAAGGCATCCGTAAATATGGGTGGGTCTTGTGGATCAAACTCAATAATTTCAAATCCAAGAGGTTTTGCCCTTGTCCTTATAACGGCTTGAGTTTGGCTGAAGACGTTATTGGCGACGTAAAACCTTTTCGACTTCGACTTAGAGCTCCGTTCACAAAGCGTCATCGCTTCAGCAGCTGCTGTGCCCTCATCAAGCAGGGATGCATTAGCAACAGCCATACCGGTGAGTTCAACAATCATCGTTTGGTAATTAAAAATAGCCTCGAGTCGACCCTGAGAAATTTCTGGCTGGTATGGGGTATAGGCTGTATACCAGCCGGGATTTTCGAGAACATTGCGTTGGATGACCGCCGGTGTAAGCGTGTGGTAATAGCCCTGTCCGATCAGTGAGCGGACCACCTGGTTTTTCATGGCAATTGCTTTTAGATGCGCAAGAGCATCTACCTCGGATACCGCCTCCGGAATTATCATCTGTGTTGTTTTTCGAATATTCTCTGGGACCACTTTGGTGGCCAAATCGTTCATCGATTTTAGACTCAAAGTCTCGAGCATCACGGCTCGTTCATCTTCGGATAGGCCGATATGACGATCGCGAAATATCATTTCCTGCTTCACGCAATTTACCTCTTACAATTCTTCTTGAATAAAGGCTTGATAGTCAGCTTCATCGAGCAGATCTTCGAGTTCTGATGTATCGGTTATTTTGATTTTGAAAAACCAACCATCGTTCTCTGGATCCTCGTTAACCAGTTCCGGTCGGTTCGACAATTCTGCATTGGATTCGACAATGGTTCCGGTGACCGGTGCGTAGATGTCACTTGCTGCCTTTACAGACTCTACTACCGCGACTTCAGTGCCCTGATCAGCTGATGTGTCGGCGTCAGGTAATTCCACAAAGACGACATCGCCGAGTTGTTCTTGGGCATAGAAAGTGACACCGACCGTTGCCGTATCACCTTCGATACGGATCCATTCGTGTTCGCGAGTATATTTGACAGTCATGCAGTGGTCCTCTTAGCAGCTCAAATTACGAACGTAGCGTTGTTGGATAAAAATTGGATCGCAGACGGTGCAACTAAGGGGCTTGCCCCTGACTTCTGCAACTAATTCTGTGCCGAGTGCACTCAAATACTGTGATACGTAACCCATAGCCACGGGTCCCCTGCGCGTTGGCCCGAAACCTCCAGAAGTGATTTCTCCAACCAAATCGCCAGCGATATTTTTCAATACCGTATGCTCTCTCAACGGAGTTTTTCCATCTTTCGGCTTAATCCCCACTCGTTTTCTCGATACTCCATCCGTGATCTGTTTGAGAATTATTTTGGCACCCAGAAACCCACCATCTATCCTGCGCCGTTTCTGAATTGACCACAGCAGATCAGCCTCGATTGGTGTCGTGTCGGTAGTGAGATCGTTCCCATAAAGGCACAGACCTGTCTCAAGCCGAAGTGAATTTCGAGCGCCCAACCCAACCCAAGTGGTCTCCGCTAAATCCGTGAGCGCATCGGCTAGTTCATGCACAAATTGTTTGGCGATCGAGATTTCATACCCATCTTCACCCGTGTACCCGCAGCATGACAGCACTATGTCACAGTCATTCCATGTTGTTTGCAGTGAACGCATGAATACAAGCGTCCTTGCATCAGGTATAAGCTCAGAAAGAATGCGCCGAGCTTTGGGACCCTGGACGGCGATCAAGGAGTAATTATCCAAATAGCGTATGGTCACTTCTGCTGGCAGGTACGTTTTAAGGTGTCTTATGTCCTCGAATTTGCAGGCGCCGTTGACTACTAGCCTCCAGGACTCGTGGTCCCAACGAGTCAGCATTAAATCATCGAGAATTCCACCATTATCAAGCGTCAGCTGTGAATACCGAATTTGACCGCGAGTCATATCTTGAAGCGATGCTGGAACCAATCTCTCAAGAGCCTTTGTCGCACCGGCCCCTTCGATAAGGAGTTGGCCCATATGTGACACGTCGAAGAGACCAACAGCATCTCGAGTATGTATGTGTTCGCCCTTGACTCCGAGTGGATACTGTATGGGCATCCTATAGCCAGCGAATGGGCCAAATCTCGCGCCTTGCTCAGCATGGAATGATTCTAAAACCAACGAGTGTAGATCTGTCATGCATCCTCCTTACAGGCTATTTCGCATGACCCATCTGTCATAGACCTGAGAGATTCAGGTTTGACCCCTTTCTCCTTCGGTGAGCGATTGCTTCTTTCCAGATTCCTCATTCATCAAAGCGGTCCTTCTGCCTGAGAGTTTCCGAGTCGGTTGCTCCTTCGGCGGCACGTGAGTGCTCTCTCCCGCTGAAACGGTCGCAAAATAAATTGCGAGGAGCGGACATTATTACCTTTAAAAACCTCTCAGGCAACCCGCAGGCAAGCAAGATTACAAAAATCATGCCGAACAGAATTTCTAGGGACCGGTCCAATTGATCTGACATATTTCGGCGCTTCGATCTTCAAAGTCCCAGACCCGACCAAATGCTCTAACTCTGCCTTTCAGTGCTTTTGATACTGTTATGTCCGGGCCCATCCAGTAGTTTGTATTTGTGACGACAACTGTTTGATTTTCGTCGGCCCCACTTATTGGCTCAACACTTCCAATGATTTTTTTCCCCACCGTGAGACTTCGAATCTGATTTTCTGTTTTGAACTCAATTGGCTCCCGGGAGGTACCGAGATGCTCACTAATTAGCAGGGAGAAAAGGTGAGTAGTTCCTTTCGCTTTGCCGCTGAATATCTGGCTGAGGCCCTCGTGTGCGGGAGCGGACGCTCTTTGATCGATAAATATTCCAGCTTTCCAATCCCCTCTGGACATTCGACCCGGTATATCGAGGAGCATCGCTACTTTGAGGCCGTCTAGATCCTCGTTATCAAATCGTCCTTCATGAATATCCACACCAAGCCATGCTTGACAGTGGCCTTCTGTGGGATAGTGCGCACCCAAGCTAATCACGCAGGGGCAAAAGACCGTACAATTACAATTAAGAATGAGTTCTCCCTTGATGTGCCAAGAAGGGATTTCTATGCTCATATCATTACCTCCAAAACGAACGATAGAACGAAGGTGATCGTGGCTGCACCTAGGAGTGTCAGCCCTACCAGGCCAGAGAAATTTTTGCTTAGGTAGCCTTGTTTCTCGATAACCATAATGGATGTTAAACCAGCCATCCAAACCATATTCATCGCACCGCCTACGAATGCTAGAAGCATAAGAGCCCAACAACAAATAACGCAGACCATACCCAAGTGCATGCCCATCCGGTAAGAGCCTATGTAGCCTTCTTTCCAATGACTTAAGAAGAAATGCATTGGGGATGAGCAGACACTAAGGCATGTATTTTTGATTTTTGTGAACTGATATACACCAGCTGTGAACAGAAGAAGACTGCTTAAAAACATTGACTGACTTCTACCATCTAGATCTATCAAATCCTGATCGAGGAAGTACTTCTGAGTAAGGCCTGCCAGAGGGACCACCGTTAACCAAACCGTAACATAACCCGATGTAAGTAGAGCCGTATGCCTGAAATTATCTCGTCTAATATCTTGGTGGACGACTACGAAGTTGTAAAACGAGGGAAGCATCATTGCCCCGATCATCAGACCCCACATTCCCATAAGCTGAGATATAGACGCCTTGGATGCTGATAGGCACAAGTCCTTAATAAAATCAAAGCTCGATCCTTTGTCGGCGCCCGACATGACGAAAAGTAGCAGCCAACTCGAACAGATGCCTCCGTAAAATAAGATCCAAAAAATGTAGGATGGTCGGGTTATCGTTGGCATCCCGTCCAGATTTGTCATGAATCGTATTCTTGACGCAATAAAAATTTTTGAACTTTACCGGTAGCAGTCTTTGGGATTTCTCTAAATATGACTTCCTTTGGGGTCTTAAATCCAGCAAGCGAGCGACGGCAATGGTCGAGTATTTCAGTCTCTGAGTATTCTGTGTCTTCTTTGAGCTCAATCACAGCGATGGGTATCTCGCCCCATTTTTCGTTGGGTTTGGCTATAACCGCTGCACACGCAACCCCTGGTAGCCGATACAAAACGTTTTCTACCTCGACAGAGGAAATATTTTCTCCGCCCGAAATTATTACATCTTTTAGCCGGTCTTTGATTTCAATATATCCGCCAGGATGTCGGACTGCGATGTCTCCAGTCAGGAAATATTTACCATCTTTGAAGACAGCCTCTGTTGCTGACTCATCTTTGTGATAACCCTTCATCAAAGTGTTAGACCTAATCACAATTTCGCCTTGAGTTTTTCCATCATGTGGCACTGGCTTGTCGTCTGCTAGCCCAAGTACTTCTGTTTCTTCAGTGTGAGTGAATTGGACACCCTGGCGGGCTTTTATAGTCGCCCGTTCACTAAAATCTAGATTATCCCAGTCTGTGTTCCAGGCACAGTGCATTATGTGGCCAAACGTTTCAGTCAAGCCATAGACCTGCATTACCTCCATCCCCAAATGTTCAATTTTTTCAAGAATAGCGGGCGGCGGCGGCGCACCTGCTGTCATGACTTGAACGGAATGCTTTAATATCTTCTGGTCATTTTCTGTGGCGTTGATCAAGAGTCCCAGAACGACTGGAGCACCTCCAAAGTGCGTGACTTTATATTCACTTATCGCATCGAAAATTATTTTGGCACTAATCTTTTTTAAGCAAATAATTGAACCTGCTACAAGCGCATTAAGCCAAGCATGGCCCCAGCCGTTACAATGAAACATTGGCACCGTATAAAGATAAACGGGATGCTGCGGTACACCCCATGCCGGCACTGTTCCCATAGCCATAAGATATGCACCACGGTGATGGATCACTACACCTTTTGGTGTGCCCCCCGTACCTGATGTGTAGTTTAGGCCGTATGCTTCCCACTCACTTTCTGGCAGTGACCAGGAATCATCTGGGTCTCCGCGTTCAAGAAAATCGTCGTAAAGAATCTCTTCTGGGAAGTGATATCGGCCCGCCTCATGCTCGAGGCACGGGATAACAATTAATTCTTTTTCGCTACCATGGGTCTGAGTAAGCGCTAATTCCAGTTGCGCTGTTAGTTCGGCGTCTACGACGATAATCGCAGGCTCCGCGTGCGCTATGATCACAGCGATTGTGTCTGCATCTAGTCTAGTATTTATGGTATTCAATACGCCCCCAGCCATCGCGACGGCGAACTGTAATTCAACCATTTCTGGTGTATTGAAAGCGAGAACGCTTATAACCTCACCACGCTTGATACCAGATTTTTTAACCGCGGAGGCAAACAGGCAGCAGCGTTTGTAGACCTCGGACCATGTCCTTGTTTTTCCGTTATAAGTCGTGGCTGGTTTGTTTCCATAAACCGCGGCCGTTCTCTTGAGAAAGGACAGAGGACTTAGAGGGACGTGATTCGCAACCCTCGGCTCCATAAATTTACTATTGATCGAATCTACCGTAGTCATTTTTTCCTTACCTAAACACTGGTAGTGTAGTCACTCGTGCTTTTCTTTTATGGTCTGAAAAGTCAATAAGTACAACCTCTCCTTCTATTGCATGACAGATGTCTATAACACCGACCGCAATATTGGATTTCAGTCTTGGGCTGTATGCCGCTGCGGACGAGTAACCGATGTATTTATCATCAGAATAGATTGAAGACCTGTCTTCCGGGGGTGAATTAAACTTTGGCCCATCTATTCGGAATCCAATGAAGTCCCGTTTTACGCCGGCCTCCTTAATCTTTTGCAGTGCTGTCTTGCCGATAAACTCCTGATTTTGGTCGAGGTCAATAAAACGACCAAGACCGAACTCAAACGGATTACTGTGCTTGTCACAGTCGGTCCGGAAGGACAGCAATCCACTTTCCAATCGTTCGATATAGTTTGGGGCACCTGGACCGATATTGTATTTTGCCCCCGCACTCTTAATCTCGGCCCATAAGTTTTCTCCTAAATTCTTATCGAGGAGATAGATTTCAAAGCCTCCCTGTTTCGACCAACCAGATCTGGCCAAAATCACCGGGATGTCCTTTAACTTTATTTCTCTGAAACCAAAGAATTTGAGATCATGGATCCACTGCCCAAATAGGTCGGCTATCAAGGGTGTCGCAAGCGGTCCTTGCACAGCGAGTGGCGAGGCGTCAGGCTCGAAAACATCAACTTGATATTCAAGGGAGTCAGCGATTCCCGATACCCATAATTTGATATCACTATCTGCTATTGATAACCAAATTTCGTCTTTCGAAATTTGGAGAAGGATAGGATCATTAATAAGCCTACCGTGGTAATCACAAAGTGGAATGTATTTACCTTGACCAATCTGTAAGTCGTCCAGATTTCTACCTGTGAGATACCGCGCAAGCTTTATTGCGTCCCTGCCTTTGAAGGCAACTTGTCGTTCTATGCTGACATCCCACATTGCTACCCCGTTTAATAATCGATCATACTCCGCCGGTCGGTCACCGAAAGTGGTTGGGAAATACATGTGGTTATAAATGCTAGCTGCCGTGAGCCCATCCTGTAGCGTCGAGTTAAAAAAAGGACTTTTTCGATTCTGTGGACCGATTGAAAGGGAGATGGTCATGGTCGCTCCTCTGTTTTTCGGACTTTGCAGGAAAACTTTTCTTTGAGTCAATTAATTTTTCGCTGACAATCGAATCTAACCGAATATTTAGGGCTTGAGCTACCCGAGTAAATTCTATTTGAATAATTTTTGTGCGAATTTGGCGGTTTCTTGAAAACCGCCAAATGCGTAGAAGTGGATTGACTCAAAGCAAGTATTAGCTGCGGGGGAAAATTGTGGAGCCAGAGAAAAAATAAGTTCGGTAGGATCGTATGAAGTCACCAATTTGGTAAGCTTATCTCGCTCGTTAATCAGAAATTTTAATGAAGGTCCTACACCAGCCTTGATAGCAAAATTGATTAATGAGAGTAATTTTGTCGGTCCAGCAATACCGACTCGGATTGGCAGCGAGTTACCTCGGTCGCGAATTGCCTTTTCCCAATCGATTATCTTCTGTGCATCGAAGCAGAATTGAGTCTCGAGAAAAATATTCAAATCTCGCGATACTGCGAGGTGATTTTTTTGATATAGAGCGTCCTCGAGTTGTTGTTTTGTGATGTCGGGGGAACCCTCCGGATGGCCTGCTACTCCGATGTTCACTATACCAAAGTGTTCAAATACACCAGAACTAATGAGTTCCACGGAACTTGAGAAGCTGCCAGCAGCTTGGCCTTTGCTGCCAGCGATAATTAGGACCTCAGAGATCTCAAGGCTTGCATAATTTGAAACGATTCTGGTTAGGTCATCTTCATCGGTTATAGTACGGGCAGTAATGTGCGGTATCGGATTCATGCCATCATGTTTCAATTGCTCAACCGCTGCGAGGGTGTCTTGGATAGACGTCTTCGGCAGGTTAGTTACGTTAACTTTGGTGCCCTCTTCGAGAAAGGTTGAGAAACAACTAATAGTCTTAGTTTCTTTAGGCGTGATTTCTATCGACCAGCCATTGGGGATACCCTTTGCATCAAACGTTTTCATTTTATGTCCACTTTTTGTTAGGGTACCACCATCAGATCAACCCGAATCTAACGAATCGTAACTAAAATCATAGGTCGCTTCAAAGTGCGCGATCGTATTGCGTGCAGAAAGGTCCCGTAGCCGTTAGCAGTGACTTAACAATAGATCTCTCAGAATGATTAGGTAACAGGAGTGAACGTAAATGTTCGACATGAATTCATCATTATCAGTATACGATGAAGTTTTGTGTGAGGCGTTAAAGCATGAATCTACACGGCAAGAGGATCACGTTGAGCTGATTGCCTCGGAGAACTATGCGAGTCCTCGGGTGCTGGAGGCGCAAGGATCAGTTCTTACAAATAAATATGCAGAAGG
>MDTC01170731.1_pt1 | contig 13110 bp, 12 predicted proteins | sample 811181 | NCBI WGS metagenome assembly MDTC01 (sample SAMN05326644, study PRJNA326480) | marine metagenome | isolation source: seawater | place: Pacific Ocean: North | collected 2011 | reverse complement strand
TGCTCAGCCTGTTCAATTATATAGTAAAATTGAAAATATATTAAGTGTTTTTTGGTAGTCAATATTCAATTGATTCAACTTTATTAAATTTAGTTTTTAACGTTCTGTTTTAACCTGTTAAACAACATGTTTTCAACATCTTAAAATTTAAAGCAATTTTAACTTGACTTAAGTAGGTGATTATTATACATTTGCCGCTTTGTAAAACTTAAATGCTATTCTGAATGAGACAACTTAAAATTACCAAATCCATAACTAACAGAGAAAGCCAATCATTAGATAAGTATTTACAAGAAATAGGAAGAGAAGAGTTAATCACTGCTGAAAAGGAAGTTGAGTTAGCTCAGAGAATCAAACAAGGAGATCAACTTGCACTTGAAAAATTAACTAAAGCCAACTTAAGATTTGTTGTTTCTGTTGCCAAACAATATCAGAACCAAGGCCTTACATTACCAGATTTAATCAACGAAGGTAATCTAGGACTTATCAAAGCAGCTCAAAGATTCGATGAAACTAGAGGTTTTAAATTTATTTCTTATGCTGTTTGGTGGATTAGACAATCCATCCTTCAAGCTCTTGCAGAACAATCTAGAATCGTAAGGCTTCCACTTAATCAGGTTGGGTCATTAAACAAAATAAATAAGGCATTTTCTAAACTTGAACAGGAATTTGAAAGACCCCCTAGCAGTGATGAATTGGCTACTGCATTAGACCTTCCAGAAGAAAAAGTGAAAGATACTTTAAAGGTTAGTGGTAGACACGTTTCGGTTGACGCTCCGTTTGTTGATGGCGAGGACAATTCATTACTAGACGTAATGGTCAATAATGATAGCCCAAAAGCTGATATCGAATTAATGAAAGAATCACTTCAAAGAGAAATTGAAAGGTCATTATCAACTCTTAGTGATAGAGAAAAAGATGTTGTAATGTTGTTCTTCGGAATTGGAATGCAACATGGACTTACCCTCGAAGAAATAGGATCAAAATTTGACCTTACAAGAGAAAGAGTAAGACAAATTAAAGAAAAAGCAATTCGAAGACTTCGTCATAATTCAAGAAGCAAATTATTGAAATCTTATTTAGGTTAACTTAAATTTTATGGAGCAATTAAAGGTTGGATACGAAACCGGACTTAATGATTACATTGAACAAAAGCAGTGTGCAGTAGAGTTAATTAATTCTATTGGTCACTTAATGTTTGACAAAGGAGTTGAATTGGTTTTTTTCAGAAATCACATGGTTGATGTAAGCATAAGCGAACTAATAAATTTATTTGAATATGCTAAAAATGTGGTACATAAGCCACTTAACATTAAACTTGTTAATGATTTAGTTAAAGAGCTAAAAGAAATGGATCTGGCTCCTTCAAAAATTGATATTGGTAAACTTTCCTATGAGTATCTTGAGCAATCCAATGGTAAAACATCAGCTACTAAATTTTTAAATGATAATTTAAATAGTTTTCTAGGTAAAGAAAATCACAATTTTAATCCTCAAGATGTTATTTTATATGGATTTGGAAGAATTGGGAGAATAGCCGCAAGAGAACTAATAAGACAAGCTGGTAAAGGACAACAGCTAAGGTTAAGAGCCATAGTCCTTAGAAAAGTAGATGATTTTCAAATAGAAAAAAGAGCTGCACTTTTGAGAAATGACTCTGTTCATGGAAGTTTCAAAGGAACTATTATTGAAGATTTTAAAAACAAATCCTTAATAATCAATGGTCAAAAAGTTCAACTAATTGAAGCCAGTAATCCAGAAGATGTAGACTACACAGTATACGGAATTAATGACGCTTTAGTCATCGATAATACTGGAGTTTTTAAAGATAGAGAAGCTCTTGGCAGACATTTAAAGTCTAAAGGAACATCAAAAGTTTTATTGACAGCTCCTGGAGCTGGGGTTCCTAATATAGTTTATGGAATTAATCACCAAGAATTGGATATTGAAAATGAAAATATTTTCAGTGCTGCATCTTGTACTACCAATGCAATATCTCCAGTTTTAAAAGTAATTGAAGATAATTTTGGAGTTGAAAGTGGCCACATTGAAACAATTCATGCTTACACCAATGATCAAAATCTACTAGATAATTTTCATAAAAAACCCCGAAGAGGAAGATCTGCTGCTATCAATATGGTAATTACAAGCACTGGCGCTGGAAAAGCAGTAACCAAAGTGATTCCTTCTTTGACTGGAAAACTTACTTCAAATGCAGTAAGAGTACCAACCCCTAATGGTTCTTTAGCAATAATCAAACTTTCATTAAATAAAAACTCATCGGTTGAAGAAATTAATGAAACAGTAAGGAATGCTGCAATTAAGGGTGAATTAATTAATCAAATTAAATATGAAATTAATCAGGAGTTAGTTTCCAATGACATAATTGGCAACACTTGCGCATCTGTTTTTGACAGTAATGCGACTATTGCATCTGCAGATGGAAAGAATTGTGTAATTTATTCTTGGTATGATAATGAATTTGGATATACCAAACAAGTAATAAGAATTGCAAAATACATTACTAAAGTTAGAAGATTGATTTACTACTAAAATGAATAACCAAAAAGAACTCAATACAATAGTTGGAGAAGATGGCCAAAAGATTAGCCCAGTTCTCCCAGAAGACGTCAAAAATTATTTGATTGACATAGATGGAACAGTTACTGAAGATGTTCCTAATGAAGAACCAGAGAGGATGCTAACTTGTATGCCTTTTCCTGATGCTTTAAAAGTCCTAAATAGTTGGTATGAAGAAGGTCACATTATCACTTTTTTCACTTCTAGAACTGAAGAGCATAGAGCTTACACAGAAAAATGGTTAGAGATGCATAATTTTAAATATCATGGTTTATTGATGGATAAACCGAGAGGAGGAAATTATCATTGGATTGACAATCACTTAGTAAAAGCAACCAGATTTAGGGGCAAGTTTACTGAACTGGTTAAAAAATCTAAAGATATTGAAGTATTCAATGACGATTATATTTCTGATTAATTGTATTAATTTTTTAAATTTACATAGCTCAAAACTCAAAAATGAAAAAAACAACAATATTAACAGCAATATTTTTTAGCTTTTTCGCTTTATTTTCCTCAAGTTGTAGCTCAGATAACTCATCATCTGAAAATGACTCTGTTGCAAACTCAAAAGAAGAAAACAACAAAAATCAAGAAATGGACGATTCCATAGAAATTGATACTTCATCAAAAGATGATTATCAATTTATGCCTCCATCACCTATTCAAATTGCAGCAATTCTAAAAAAAGTGAATATGCCTTATGAAGAAGGATTAACAAACCCAATTTCTAATGCAGATAAATATTCTACAAAGTTCAAACAATCTATCAACTTTGGTGTTTATGCTTGTGACTTAGCTTACTGCGTTACCAACGATAAGTTTGAAGATGCTGCAAAATATTTGAAGGTAAGTAAAGATATTTCCTCAAAAATTGGATTGGAAGCCATATTTCAAGCTGATAATTTAATTGATAGGTTTGAAAGTAATATAGGCAATCAAGATAGTATAATGGAAATACTATTTCATGTTCAAATGATGACTGATGATTATATTGATGACAATGATTTGAGAGATTTAAGTGTAATTTATTTCACTGGCGCTTGGGTAGAAGGAATGAACATTGGAACTCATACTATTTTAGGAAATGATGACCACAAAATAAGTGTCTTACTTTCTGAACAAATGACCATTGCAAGATCAATCATTAAAGGACTTAGGGCTGTAGAAGATAAAAATGATGATATTGTTGATTTAACAGATCATATAGAAGAGGTGGTTGATGCATATCATAATTTATGGTCTATAAAACAAGAAGGAGAAAATATAGAATACCTTGATGTAGAACTTAAGCACGATGAAGTAATCTCTATTTCCGAAATGATATTAGAACTTAGAGAAGAAATAACAATGTAATAAATACACAATGAATTATAAATACATTTTACCGGCTATTGCTCTTTTTATTTTTATTCAATTACCAGAATTCAAATCCCAAAAAAATGAACTATCACCTTACCAGCAGTACCTATTTGAGCTGAAAGAGTATAGGAAAAATTGTAGAAATGCACTAAAACCATTTAGATATGATGGTTCCAATACTACCCATTTCTCATACAAAGAATATGTTTACTCAAAGGAAATTGAAATAGCTACTATCCAAAATGAGGTTTATAGGCTTTCTTTTAATACTATGGGCATCAAAAATGATGGAATTAGTATTCAGATTTATGATAAGCCAAAAAAATATAACTCTAGAATATTACTTTATGAAAAAGATAATGTAAGTGGAAGTGAGTTCACTGTGGAAACTACAGAAATGAAAAATAAGCTGATTGAAACTAAAAGAGCTAAGGGCGTTTCGGATGAAATACTTAGTCATCTTAGAATCAAAAAACTATATGTAGATTATATTATTCCAGCTAAGGAAAGAGAAATTGAATTAGACGAACAAACTGGAGTTGAATACAAAGTAGTAACTAAAGGAGCTATCATTTTAGCTGTTGGATACAATAATCTCTAAGGGATATCCCTATATTTAATCGAATTTTTCGAGTAATAGTTTCTTTAATTTAAAAAGCTCATCCCTCATCATTGCAGCTTGCATAAAGTTTTCCTTTTTTGCCTCTGATTCCATTTGTTTTTTCAGCTTATTGATGCTGTTTTCGAGATCATCTCTTCCCATGCTATTTAGAACTGGATCGTTACTGCTTACTTTTGGCATTTCAATTAAATCATCAATTTCTTTATTTTTTGGTCGGTTAACTAAAAGCTGATTATCAATTGCCTTACTGATTTGTTGAGGTTCTATTCCATTTATTTTATTGTATTCTTTTTGAATTTCTCGTCTTCTATTGGTCTCATTGATAGTCAACTCCATGGCTTTAGTAATCTTATCAGCATACATAATTACTCTTCCATCAATATTTCTTGCTGCTCTACCAACAGTTTGAACCAAAGATCTTTCAGATCTTAAAAAACCTTGGTTATCAGCATCTAAAATAGCTACCAGAGATACTTCTGGTAAATCTAAACCTTCTCTTAGTAAATTAACTCCGATGAGAACATCAAAAATTCCATTTCTCAAATCTTGTAAAATCTCTACTCTTTCAAGTGTGTCAACATCAGAGTGAATGTATCTTGACCTTACACCGATTTTAGCAAAATACTTATCTAACTCTTCAGCCATTCTCTTGGTTAGTGTAGTAACTAATATTCTGTTGTCTAAATCAACTACTTTTCTAATTTCATCTAATAGATCATCAACTTGGTTCAACTTTGGTTTGACTGTTATTTTAGGATCTAACAAACCAGTAGGCCTTATCAATTGTTCTGTATATAAACCATCACATTTTTGTAATTCATAATCAGCAGGAGTTGCACTTACATATATTATTTGCTTATGCATACTTTCAAATTCATCAAATCTCAAAGGTCGATTATCTAATGCAGCTGGTAATCTGAAACCATAATCAACTAAATTGACTTTTCTAGATCTATCTCCTCCATACATTGCACGAATTTGAGGAACAGTAACATGGGACTCATCAATTACCATTAAAAAATCATCTGGAAAATAATCTATCAAACAAAAAGGTCTTTCTCCAGTCTTTCGATTGTCAAAATACCTTGAATAGTTTTCTATTCCAGAGCAGTAACCAAGCTCTCTTATCATTTCTAAATCTAGCTCTACCCTATTTTGAATTCTCTTTGATTCTAGTGATTTTCCTATTTCGTTGAAATATTCTATTTGTTGAACTAAATCATCTTGAATTTCAAAAATGCATCTTTTTACATCTTCTTTGGCAGTAACAAATATATTAGCTGGAAAAATCACATATTGATCTTGCTTTTCAAGCACTTTCATATTAACTAAATCCAAAATTCCGATAGTTTCAATTTCATCTCCCCAAAATGTTATTCTAATACCGAAATCTGCATAGGCCAAGTGAATATCTATAGTATCACCAGTAACTCTAAACTTTCCCCTTGTTAAATCTGTTGTAGTTCTGGCATATAAGTTATCGACTAATTGTCTTAAAAAAAGATTTCTAGCAATTTGCTGTCCGACATGAATATTGACAGTACTGTTACTAAAGTTAATTGGATTTCCAATTCCATAAATACAAGAAACTGAGGATACTACAATAACATCTTTTCTTCCAGAAAGTAAAGAAGTAGTAGTACTTAGTCTTAATTTTTCAATTTCATCATTAATTGAAAGATCTTTTTCAATGTAGGTGTCCGAAACAGGAAGATAGGCCTCAGGCTGATAATAATCATAGTAGGAAACAAAATATTCAACGGCATTTTCAGGAAAAAAAGTCTTAAACTCTTGATAAAGTTGTGCAGCTAAAGTTTTATTATGTGATAATATTAAAGTGGGTCTTTGTACTTCTTCTATCACATTAGCAACTGTAAATGTTTTTCCAGAACCAGTTACACCCAATAAGGTTTGAGATGCTACACCATCATTTAGACCATTTACAAGGTCATTAATAGCATTAGGTTGATCTCCTGTTGGAGAGAAATCAGATTTGAGCTTAAAATCCACTTTTTAAAGTTAAATAAAAGTTAATCAAGGATTCCAAATGTTCCACGCTTTTAATGCCTGATTGATTAGCATTGAATGTCCATTAAGCGTTTGAGCATTATTTTTCTTTGAATTCTTTAAAAAATGAGTCTCTTTTGGGTTATAAATTAAATCAATTATGAGATGACTTTTACCAATTGCATGATATGGAATATTAATTATCTCATTACTATTGGGATACATTCCAATTGGAGTGGTATTTATTATCAATAAATGATGTTCTACCATATATTCATTAAGATCATTCCAGGAAAAAATATTATTATTGTTAGCATCTGGAAAACGAGAAATAAAATTCACATCTATATTGTACTCTTTCATCACATGAGAGACGGAAGAAGAAGCACCTCCAGTACCCAAAATTAATGCTCGTTCGTGATGAGATTTTAAAAAAGGTTTAAGCATTTGATGAAACCCAAATACATCAGTATTATAACCCCTAAGAGATAGTAATTTACCATTATTATCGTATTTGGGTAATATGGTATTTACAGCCATAGTTTGCTTAGCTAATGCATCTAGAGAATCCAAGTACTTTATTACTGAGTTTTTATAAGGTACTGTAACATTCAGCCCTGAAATAACTTTGCTTTCAAAAATAGTTCTGAGCATAGCAATATCATTAAGCTCATAATTTTCATAGTGAGCAGGAATATTTTCTTCTAAAAATTTTTGGTTAAAAAACTTCTTTGAGAAAGAATGAGATAATTTGCGACCTATTAATCCAAAATTATTCAACTTTTGCTGTCTTTAGTTTTTAGATAATTTCCGAATTTTTCAAAACCAAATACAATGAAGATTCCAATTAGTATAGATCCAATTAAAAGAAAATCAAAATTATTAAAATTTGGTACTACCCAATCCTGATATCCAATAATTACTTCTTTGTATTCATCATCCTTTTGAATTTTATCTCTGATTATAGTTTTCCATGGCCAAATAGTAGCCAAAGATCCTAAAATAAAACCTGTTAATGAGCTCAAGGTAATATCCTCATATTTCTTGAGTAAAAATGAAATTAACCTAGATAAAATAATAAATCCAACAACAGCACCTAAAGCAACAATTCCTATTATTTTAATGTCAAAATTTTGAACTGAATCAATCATTATTAAATAGTAATTACCCATTAAAATAAGTACAAATGAACCTGACAAACCAGGAAGTAACATTGAGCTCATTGCTACAATTCCACATAGAAAAAGATACCATACATCATCACTTTCAGAACTGGGTTTAATCAACACTAGTAATACAGCTATAACGCAGCCAAAAAGAGCGGATATAATTGAAGTTATGTTCCATTTTTTGATTGTAATTCCAACATAGTATACAGAGGCAAGTATCAATCCAAAAAATAAAGCAAACAATAATGGTTCATAACCATGTTCTATTGATTGACCATCGACATTTCTTGAAAGTCCAATGACCCATTTAAAAAATTTACCAAGAGAGACAATACCTACAACTGCTCCAAAAAATAATACGATCAAAAAACTAAGATTAATCTGAGCGTTAAATTCTTTTATTTTGAAAGAAAATAACAATTTCAAAGCCTTTAAGTTAAATGATTTTAAAGTAGAAATAAGTTCATTATAAATACCCGTGATTAAAGCAATGGTTCCACCAGAAACACCAGGGATTACATTGGCAGCTCCCATAGCAAAACCTTTAAAAAAAAGCGAGAAATATTGTTTCATTCTATCTAATTTCTAACCAGGCCTTGAACCCACCTTCTAGTGAATAAAAATTATCTTTATACATTCCGTTCATGACCAAAAAATGTAAAATATTTGAAGATCTTTGACCTGAACTACAATGAAAAATAACTTTACAATCTGAAGATAATTCAGCAAACCTGTCAATTAATTCTCCCATGGGTATATGGGTAGCATCAGATTTACCTTCCGTTTCTAACTCATACAATTCACGAATATCAACAAGTTGAAAATCTTCATTATTTTCAATAAGTATTTTTAAACTTGAATGGGAAATGGTGTTTATATTCATTATACAGCGAATATAATACTATTAGAATTATTGAGGCTTTCTTTGATTTATAATTTGCTCAGGCATGAAATTAAAAAAAGTATCTCCACGTAAACCAAGTCTTAGTGTTTCTAGAGGAAGAACATCATTTGGAGCAATATTACCTAAATTAACATTTTGATCAAATAAATTAATAAACCAAGACTGTTGTTTCTTTGAAGGTGATTCCCAAAGAATTTTCTGAGGGTCAATTTTAGAAATTATTTTATTAATTAAGAGGGTGTGTGGTGAACCATTGGGTCTAAAAATACCTACAGAACCACTTTCTCTTCCTTCTGCAATCACTTTCCAAGAACCTGCTTGAAGTTCATTAGACATCATTTTAATCCATTTGGCAGGACTTACCAATATACCTTCTTCTTTAGAACCAACCTCGCTTAGAACAGTGTAATTTGCTGAGTGTTTATTGATTAGTTCACACTTTTCAGGATGAGGAAGAACAATAGAACCATCAGAAATTTCAATTAAATCTAAATTCATATCATCAACAAATTGAAAAAATTGATCAATTTGTCCTCTCACATAATATAGTTCAAATAAAGTACCTCCAAAATAAGGTCTTATACCAGCTTGTTTTAGAAGTTTAATTTTTTCTTTTAAATTTTTTGATACTACTGCAGTACCAAATCCAAATTTGACAACATCTGTGAAGTTGGAGGAGGTTTCTAAAAAATCTTCAAGTTGTCTCACACTAAGTCCCTTGTCCATCATCATCGTTAGACCAACCTCTCTTGGTGGGTTTGATCTATCAGGCAAGAAATTTAAACTCATAGAGTGTTTTTATCTTTATAAACATTAATGACTTTAGTTATTTCTGGAATATTTTTTGCTTCTGGATAAATATCAAATAATTTTTCACAAGATATTTTTTCAATGTCCTGTAATTGCACTAAACCTTTTTTTGCTTCAATAATTTTACCAGATGAGATTTGCATAGCAACTAACCTTAATTGTAAATCTGGCTCATTATTGTTTTTGGTTATCGCTCTTTCAACTTCCTTAATTGCCTTGGATTGAGAATCATTATCAAATAAAAAATTAGAATAATCTATCCAAGCATCAACATTTGAAGGGTCTAATTCAACTACTTTTTTAAAAGCAATTTCTGCCTCTTCAGTACTATTGAGCTTTGAAAGAAGCTCAGCAAAAATATACCAATATTCAGCGTTTTCAGGATCAATTTTAATGGCTTTTTCAATAAACTTTTTTGCTTCTTTAGGTTGGTTATTTAAATCTCTCACCACCCCTAATCCTATCCAGGCATCTGATTGAGAGTCATCAATTTCTAAACTTTTCTCATAAAACAAAAGGGCTTTTGAATAATCACCTAATTTCTCATAACACTCTCCTATACTGCAATAAGCGTAGGAATGAGGGTGATCATACAAAAATGATTCATTAAATACATCTATGGCTTTTTGATAATCTTTTAACTGAATAAAGCTATTTGCTTTTCCATAATGAGCAGCAGTAAAAGTATCTTTTATCACAAGACACATGTCAAAGGCAAATAAAGCATCATTCCATTCCTCATTTACATTGAAAATTGTTCCTAGATTGAACCAAGCAAGGTGAGAGTATGGATGTTCGTCAATTACTTCATTGAAATAATTAATTGCTTCATTGAACTGACCAGTTTCATGGTAAGCAACACCTAGCTCCATCATTGTGGATTCATTAGAAGAGTCAATTTCAAGAATTTTTTTCATTACTACTATAGCCCTTCTATTTTGACCAATTTGTAAAAATTCATAAGCAATGTCAGAAAGCATTTCATTGTAAGAAGAATCTGATAATATTAGCTTATAAGCTTTGTCAAGAAATGTAACTGCTGAATGAAACTGATCTGTTATAGAGTATAATTTAGCTAAATTTAATATGACATCAACACTATTTGGATAAAACTGATTAATACTGTCTAAATACTTAAATGATTCATCAAATTTTTGTTTAGAATTCAAAAAATCAACTTTAATCAAAGTCAATGACAAATCATTTGGGAACTGTCCCATACCAAGATCTAAAGCTGTAAAAGCCTTGTCTTTATAATCTACATCAACATAATATTCAATTATTTTTTCGAAATCTTCAACATCAAAAAATGTAAATGATTCACCTGCCACCATTTCTTCAAAAAGTGCGACTTTGTTAACTATTTCGTTTTCTGAATCTTTATTTTCTAACATACATTAAAGTATATGCCTAACAAATTTATTTATATATGCATACAAAAGTCATTTAATCAAAAATGCTTATTCACAATTAAATTAACAAACCAAAAATATATGCTTTACATGTTAAAAAAATTTCTGTTCAATTTAACTTCAACTTTCTACTTTAATTATCTTCGAAAAAAAAATTAATGACCTTAATTAAATCAATTTCTGGAATTAGAGGAACAATTGGTGGAGAACCTGGCAGTAACTTAACTCCAATAGATATCGTAGAATCCATAGCTGCTTACGGTACATGGCTAGTTTCTAGAAATAATGGTGAAAAAATAAAAGTAGTTATTGGAAGAGATGCTAGAATTTCAGGTGAAATGCTTGAAAAACTTTGTATTGGAACTCTTATTTCTCTAGGTATAGATGTAACTAATATAGGTTTATCTACCACACCTACTGTAGAAATTGCTGTTCCCAAAGAAAATGCTCATGGTGGAATAATATTAACTGCAAGCCACAATCCAAAACAATGGAATGCACTAAAACTTCTTAACAGCAAAGGAGAATTTATAAGTGAAAAAGATGGCCAAGAATTATTAGATTTAATAGAACATCAAAATTTTAATTTTAGTGAGGTTGATGAATTGGGCAAGGTAAAATTAAAAGACCATTACTTAAACGAACACATTTCAGATATAATCAAATTAGACACCGTTGATATAGATGTCATTAGTCAAGCAAATTTGAATATTGTAGTAGATGCTGTAAACAGTTCTGGAGGAATTGCAGTTCCCCAACTATTGAAAGCAATTGGATGTGAAAATGTAACCAAAATTTACTGCGAGCCCAATGGAGAATTTCCACATAATCCAGAACCACTTCCAGAAAATATCAAAGAATTAAGTGCTACTGTTTTATCAAAAAATGCAGATTTAGGAATTGTAGTTGACCCCGATGTGGACCGACTTGCCTTTGTTTGTGAAAATGGAGAAGTATTTGGTGAAGAATATACATTAGTTGCTGTGGCTGATCATATATTAAAGTACAAAAGTGGCAATACAGTTTCTAATCTTTCTTCTACCAGAGCTTTAAGAGATGTCACGATTAAAAATGAAGGCAATTATTTTGCATCTGCAGTGGGTGAAGTGAATGTAGTAACCATGATGAAAGAAAAAAATGCAGTGATTGGTGGAGAAGGAAATGGTGGAGTTATTTATCCTGAACTTCATTACGGTAGAGATGCCTTAGTTGGAATAGCTCTTTTTCTGACCCATTATGCAAAAACAAAACTATCAATGAGTGAACTTAAAAATAGTTATCCAAAATATACCATAAGTAAAAATAAAATAGAACTTGATTCATCAACAAACATCGATGTTTTACTTGAAAAAGTTGCAGAAAAATATAACCATGTAGAACAAAATAAAATTGATGGGTTAAAATTAGACTTTGAAAAAGAATGGGTTCATCTAAGAAAATCCAATACTGAACCTATTGTTAGGATATATGCAGAGAGCGAAAATAAAGAAAAGGCTCACGCTCTTGGAGAACGATTTGTAAAAGAGCTAAGTAACCTGATGTAAATGAATTATATTTGAAATTACTATGAAAGTTTACCTTGATAATGCAGCCACTACTCCTATTGCAAAAGAAGTAATAACAGAAATTGAACCTTATTTATCTACTTATTTTGGTAATCCATCTAGTACACATGCCTTTGGTAGAAAAACAAAAAATGCAATAGAAATTAATCGAAAAAAAATAGCCGACTTTATTAATGCCAAAAGTAATGAAATCATCTTTACTTCAGGAGGAACTGAAGCAGATAATATCGCTTTAAGGTGTGCTGTAATTGATTTAAAAGTAGAAAGAATTATCACTACTAAAATTGAACATCATGCAGTTGGTCACACAGCTCAAGATTTACTAAAATCAAACGGAACTGAAATAGTTTTTTTAAGCACTGATGAATTAGGAAATCCTTCAATTGAAGAATTAAATGAGTTATTGAAATCTTCAAAAAGAACATTAGTTTCATTAATGCATGCCAATAATGAAATTGGAACCATGCTTCCTATAAGTGAAACTGCTGACATATGTAATCAATATGATCATGTTTTTTTTCACTCTGACACAGTTCAAACAATGGGGCATTATTCTTTTGATGTAAAAGAATTAGGAATTGATTTTTTAACTTGTTCTGCTCATAAAATTCACGGTCCAAAAGGAATTGGGTTTTTATATGTAAAAAAAGATTTTAAAATAAGTCCTTTAATCACAGGA
>MDTC01163569.1_pt1 | contig 13110 bp, 8 predicted proteins | sample 811181 | NCBI WGS metagenome assembly MDTC01 (sample SAMN05326644, study PRJNA326480) | marine metagenome | isolation source: seawater | place: Pacific Ocean: North | collected 2011 | reverse complement strand
CTCCGCGATCTCCGCCGCATTTTCATAGAGTATGCATTTTCTCCGTGCCCGGGTAACGGCCGTATAGATCAATTCCCGATTCAACGGCGCTCGATTTCCCTCAAGACCCGATAGAAGAACCAGGACGACCTCGTATTCCGATCCCTGGGATTTATGAATCGTATGGCAGAATGCAGGTTCATTTTCCGGAAGCGAGTCCCTTTGAAAGGCCCGCAAGGAAAACAGATCCTGTGACTGCTGACTGGCAAAATAGGCCAGAAGATCCCTGCCGGGCCCTACAATACCGGTATCCCCGTTGTAGATTCTGCGTACGTTATCGTTTCGGTGTAGCAGGAACGGCATGCCCGCGAACCAGTCTTCGGTACCGTAAGGCGAAAAGCGTTCCTTTAGAATTCGGCCGCAGATACGATTCACCAATTCAACGCCGGCCGGTCCCTTGCGAACCGGACTTAGAATCCTGGTTCGATTCAAACGGGTAAAAGCGGACGTCAGGTCCATGTTGTCGCCGAATTGATTCTCGTCCTGGATCTCTATCCAGAGCTTTAAGAGCTCCAGTAGTTCCATTTCCGCGGAATCGATGTAGACCACTCCTTCGCCCTGAAACAGATCCTGTGCGGTATCCGCGGCCCCTTTCCGAGCCGCCAGCGAACTTTCGTCTATCCTGGCTTCGCGCAATTCGGATGCAAACTCCATCAAGGATCCTCCGAAGCGATGACTGCCCTTCAAGAATACGGAGAATGCTGGACCGGATTGTAATGATTTCCGGTCCGGGAAGTGAGCATGTCCGGACTGCAAAGAGGTATAGACCCGGTCAATTTCCGGTGGTCCGGAGTCCGTGGGAATTCGCAGGAAATCCTGGAGGACAGCTCCGGCTTCCACCGAGGGTAGCTGATCCGGATCCCCTAACAGAACCAGGGTTGTACGTTCAGGGTCCACCGCTTCCAGCAGGCGACCCATCAGCGTAACGTCTACCATGGATAGCTCATCTACTACCAGAAGTCTGGCCGGCACGGGAAGCTCGCCGTTGTGATAGAAGCCGTTTTCCCCTGCCCCCAGAAGCCGGTGTATTGTGCTGCTTTGCACCTGTTGCATGGATTCCCAGAGTCGGGGGTCTTCGCTGGCCCGTTGCTGCAGGCTTTCCAGCACACGGGATGCCGCTCGCCCTGTAGGCGCAGCGATGCGAATCTCTTTCGGGTCCACTTCCGATTCCAGAGCGACTTTCAGAATTGCGTAGATGGTTGAGGTTTTTCCCGAACCGGGCCCTCCGGTAACAAGAACCAGTGGCAGCATGCCGGCCAGCAGCACTGCATATGCCTGTTCGACGGTAATGGGAGCCTTCCCACGCAGGAGAGATTCCAGCCCGTTCAACAAATCGCCCTGGGGAATAAGTCCCGGACGCGCTGTGGCCCGACGATGATACGATTCCAGGAATCTCTGGCGATAATAGAAATGCGCCTGGAAAAAGAGAAATCCATCTTTCAGGATCAGCGGAACAAAGGGAACGGCTCTGTCGTCGGATCCATGTTCGGCCAATAAAGTTCCAAATCGCAAGACGTCGAAGGATGAGTACTCTTGCAGCCAATCCTGGAGTTCCGGCCCCGGTAAGGCTCCCTGGAGAACCTGCTCCAGTCGCGATCTGGTTTCTGGCAACACCGGCACACAGAGACTGCCCGAGGAGTTGGCCAGCATCAGCGAAACCACCCAGAACATCGCCTCCCGATTTAGATGACCCATCTCCTGCAGATCTTCGGCGAGCTGACATCGATACAGATCAAGGAATCCTTCCTTGCGAAAGCGCTCCAACCACGGCCAATCAAACATGCAGATCCTCCGGCCGCAGGTAATAGATGCCCTGATCGCTGTTTGATTTCATTCCCCGCACGAACAAATAGAAGGCGCCGCCCAGATGTCGCCTTTCGTCAAAGTCCTGTATGACGGACGAAAGCCATTTTCGCAAGGCATGATAGTATATTTTTGCCTGGACATCGTATCCGTGTCGTCGCATCTCCTCGTCCATATGGGTTCGGTCATAGGCCTCCAGAGCATTGGTTTTCCAGTCCAGCAAATAGTAGCGACCATCGATGCGGAAAATCAAATCCACAAAGCCTCTTAGATACACCTGCTGCAAATCGTCCAGACTTACGCCGGCCAGTTTGGCCAGCTGATCTGGTTCTTCCTGACTGAAAAACTCCATCTCGGCCAGGCGGTCTTGCTCCGGAACATCCCGTAGACTGGTCGAAAGCGGCCGAAGGGAGGCTGTCAGGGTGGATTCTATGAGCTTCTGTATCTGTGGAACAACTATAGCGGGATCCCGGTCCGGAAAATAGTGCGAAACCTGGCGCCGAACCAGAGCCAATGAATACTGATCATTCGCGCCCACAGCAAAGTCCAGCTCTTCGAGAATACTGTGAATGAGAAGGCCAAATTGAATTCCCGCAGGAAGATCCACTTCGCTGGCGGAGGCCATCTCTTCGCGCCCGGATCCCGCGGACGTTTCCATTACCCGGGGCTTCGACTGCCAGAGTAGCTCTTGCAGCTTCTCATCCAGCGAACGATTTTCTGGCTGACTCATTTTACGAAGCAAACTGCTGAATGAATGTACCTGGTTCGCCGGGAATTGCAGGTCCAGATCCAGGCGGCGGAAGCTAAACCTTTCAGAAGAATCCTGATAGTCGGCGGCAGACTCGAAAACCGGGGACCAGCCGGCGGAAGGGGCATTTCGAAAACGCACCAGGGATTTCTGCGAATCCCCGCGATTCGCCAGGCTTTCCATAACCGGCGCAAGTACCTGTTTTTGAAACGGGTGGGCCTGTTTGGCCTCGGAAACATAGTATACGAATAACTTTAAGGCCGCCCGGGTAAAGGCTACGTAAGCCAATCGACGATCTTCGCCCAGACTCTCCTCTTTGTGCCGCTCCACCCGTTCCCGGCTCTGACTCAGGCTCAGTTTCATTCCTTCATCGCTCTGATATCGCAGAATATCCGGAGTTCGCGAGCCGCCGGTGTACTGTAATGCGGAAAAGACTACGGGAAACTGCAGTCCTTTGCTGGCATGGATGGTCATAATCGTAACTCCGGACTTCTCCCGCTTTTGACGCATTAGATCCTGTTGTAGCTCGGAATGGTAGGCCACCTGCTGAGCATGCCGGGTTAATTCCTCAAGACTACATCCATGACCAATGGCATACTCGGAAAACTCCTCCAGGAGCTGTAGTGTGACAGCGATTCGATTTTCGTATTGATGATCCGATTCTCTCTTATCCAGCACCTGGGTGTGATCCAGAAGCGAGCGAAAAAAGGAAGGCCATCTTTCGGAACTGGCCAGTTCTCGTAGCCGGTCCAGCGTCTGAACCACCCTGTGGTCGGAGCCAGGTTCCGGGAATCGAGCGACATCTACCGGAGAAGCCGGAAAATAAGCCGTAAGTCTTAATTGGCGGTAGTGCCGGTCTAGATCCTGCAGGCTGCTCAGTAGGACCAGAAATTCGTAGGCTGGAACGCTGGTATACAATCCGGATTCTTTGTATATGGAGCAGGGAATGGACCGTTCCCGCAAAACCTTTTCGATTAGCCTGGAGTCCTTGTTTCGGGATACCAGGATGGCCATATCCTCGTATTCCAGTATCCTCTCTTTTTCCGATTCCCCCCGGCCTTCCAGAATTCGGGTATGCCCGACGAGCCCTTGAATATCGGCCGCAATGATGCGGGCTGTTTCGAACATCCGAAGCCGCTGGTAGGTGGCATCCTTTAAATCGTGCACTTCCAGCGGAGGTCCGGTGTCCTGACCTTCCGGCCATTTCCATTTCCGCAGATGGTCGGCCGCGGCGCTTACCGAGTGATAGGCGTCCCCGAACCAGTTCCCGTGCGCAAACAATTGATCAAAAATCTGCAGCAACGGGGCCTGACTGCGAAAGCTAACCGCCAGCCTTCCTTCGATGCCATTCTGTAGTATGGCGCGACGGGCCAGTCCGTAGGCAGAAATATCCGCGCCCCGAAAGCCATATATAGATTGCTTGGGATCGCCAACAACTGTGATAGATGCCCCGGGGGTCTCCACAAGATAGATGTTCTTGAAAATACTCCATTGTACCGGATCGGTATCCTGGAATTCATCGATTACGGCAAACGGGAACTTCTGACGCAGCATGGAAGCAAGCTCGGGATCCCTTTCCACTTCCCGATCTACAAATCGCAATAGATCCTGAAACTCCAGGCTTCGATTTGTGCGCTTCCAGTAGGCGGTTACACGATCGGTCTGCACGCTGCACAATTCCATGAAGCGTTCATAGATTGTCTGCGAAATCCACTGACAGGATTCGTAGTATGCTACAAGTTTCCTGAGAATGTTGTCTGTCTCCAGGTTGTCCCAACCTGGCTCCTGCGAGCCACCCATTTCTTTGATGGTTGCCTGCGCGGCCTCTTGAAAGGGCGGCCATAAGAACTCGGCCGCGAATCGGTCTTCCCGTTCCAGCGCCTGCCATAGAAGCCACACCTTTTGTAACCAGGCCAGGGAAGCGGATCGGTTTCTGGAGTTGTAGGTCTTGCGAACCGAAAAAAGCCATTTATGAAGCGCCGAGTCCTTTTCCAGTTGCTCCGGCAATCGCCAGCCCTCTTCCTTTTGCAGGGATGCTTTAAGCTCCGTGCAAGCCTGCAGGACATTGGTTTCCAGATCGAGAAGACTCTGAAGTAGTTCGGGGATTCGTTTTTCTATCCGAGGATCGATTTCGGGCAATCCGCCGTGTCGACTCTGTTCGCCTCTTTGCGATTCGGGTCCCGACGCAAACTCCGCCGGGGAATGGGAATCTGGCTGCGCTACAGATTCCGCTGCGTACCTCGATCCGGTCTCCAATGCCACTTCAGGGTTGGACCGAGACTGAAAAAGCGAAAGCTGGGATTCCGTGCCGGAATCCAACCGGGTTTGTGCCTCGGGATCGGGCTTCGGAACTGGCCGGGGATCTTGCTCATGGTCTAAATCGGATTCCGTTGCGCCATCGGAATTGGGAAGCTCGGAGTAATCCAGCGGAAGCCCTTTCTCCTGAATGTGTTCCAGTAGATTCAGTAGCTGGTTGTCAAAGGAGAAGCTATCCTCGGCGCCGAAACGACTGCGATAATCAAAGAAGCCACATACAGAAAGAGCCAGGGGCAGGGCCGGGCCAAACCACCCCAGCAGATATTGCCGAACCAATTCAGAGATCGCTTCCTGTCGGAGAATGTCGCTCTGTTCAATGGTGAAGTCTGCATCCCCGGTGAGACCCGAGGTTCGTATGATATGATTGCAATACCCGTGGATTGTGAATATGCAGGCAGAATCGAATCTCTTTAAGGCCTGATTCGCACGCTTCATCATTGTCTTCTCGTCGACTTGAAACGGCACTTTGAAAGACAGGCTGGCAATACCCTCCTCAACGAACCTGGCCAGTCTTTGCCGTATACGTAGTTTGAGTTCGCCGGTGGCCTTTTCGGTAAAAGTGAGGACCAGGATTTCGTGGATTTCCGGTATGGTAGGTTCGTCACGGTCCTTAAAGCGAGCTCCCAGGAGTATCCAGTACAGTATCTGCTCTTCGATGAAATGAGTCTTTCCGGTACCGGCCGAAGCTTCAATAATACGATGCTCGCCGCTACCCAGAAATTCCGTAGAGTAAGGATCCAGCTCCGGAGCTTTCACTTCCATATCTCCTCCATTCGCTTTCGCATCTGGATTCTTCTATGCAGCTGCTCTCCTTGATCCGGCTCCGATTGTCGCGCATCCAGAACCAGTTTACCCAGACTCCTGGCATCCATCTTCTCCATCACCATGGACAACACCGGATGATCGCTTTCCTGTAAGTCCTGCCAGGCCTCCAGCATCAATTCTTCCAGACGCTCATGGGTTAGCTCCTGGCCCTCCTCAATGGAGTCATGGAACATTAAAGGACCGTAAATTGTAACCTCTTCGTAGATGAAACGGGCCATCTCGTGCAACGCTGTATGATCCATTTTCAGATCATATCTCTCCAGGGTCCCTTCGCCGGAAAGATTGAGAAAATAAACCCTGTGGTTTAGCTCGCGCTCAAATCGCAAACAGTAGAACAGCAGGTTAAGCAGGGCCGCTTGATAGTCTCGAGGCTCGGGAACGCCCGCGCTGGCAAAGGCCACCTCCCCGGAATCCGGCGAAATAAACGGCATAGTGTAGTGAAAGTTTAAGCCATCCAGATGATAGGCTGTGTGGAAGCGCATGAACGGCAGATGGGAAATCGCCGGAGGTAAGGACGTTACGAATTGTCCAGACTTATTCCGCAGCTCCCGGAAGGCTGGGCTTTGAAGCGATAGAAAACCCTGTGAGTTCAGTATTTGCTGCAGGTCCAGTTCTGCGAAGAAATCTGCGGGCGCCGCCCCGGACAGAATCAGTTCACTGTATCGATCCAGAATCAGCTGTCGGTATTCGGGGATCCGTTCCAGATAGTGCGGAGCAATATCGCGTAGAAAGTACTTCAGCCTCTTGCGATGGGACGAAAGGAGCCTGAATGGCTCATCGGAAACGTCCGATGCATCTTCCTGGCGCAAGGGATAGGCAGCCAGCCTGAACTCCAGAAATGCCCGCAATGGTTCGCTAAACAGTCGCGAAAGCTGATGCGGCTGATAGCTGGTTTTGGCCGGAACGGACTGTTCAAGCTGTGCTTCGGCATTGTCGGCGGTATCCATACCGGATGGTTTCTGCCAGCGATTCTCCAGGACCCGGGCATGCACCGGATCCAGAATGTCCTGGTTCTGGTAGCCTTCGGAGATCCATAGAAGGGGCAGTCGCGTTCTTTGCAGGCCAACAATGTCTTCCAGTTCCAGAATCACCGACGATGGCTGGTATTCGTCGTCCCGGGCCAGATCCCGCCCCACGTAGCTCAGGGTCAGTCCGTCGGTAAAGCTCGATAACGCTTCAAGAAACAAAAAGCGGTTTCCATCCGGCAGCGATGAGTCCCCGGGTAATCGATACTGTCGCCGTAAATCCTCGGGATGGTTTAACGGAAAACCCGGAAAGTCTCCTTCTTTCAGTCCTGCAATGTAGAGATAGCGAAAGGGAATAGGACGCATGGGCTGCAGGGCGGAAATGGTCACGCCCTGGATCAGATACTCGCCTATACCGCCGGCCACTTCGTTAAGCGAATCCAGAGCCCATTCCCGGGCCATTACGGCGGTGGGAGCAATGCCAAGTTCGCGACAGCTCTCCCCTCCTTTTTGTAGATTCTCCAGAAGCGAAAGATAAATCCTGGCCTCCCCTGGATAGTCTTCTAGAGAGAGGAAAGCGTCCAGCATCTCCCGAATGGCGCGAAAAGGGTCGTCATTGGAATTCAAACGTTTACGATAACCCTTGAGCGATTCAACGAACTCATGCAGTCGTCCGTAGACTTCGACATCATAACCCTCCTCCGAAATCCGATACCCCTGGAAAGATTGTCCGGTACCTACCAGAATCGTCGAAAGCCGGAGCCTGCGCAGTCCATGCTCCCAGGTATGCACCGGAAAAACGCTATCCCGGTGGCTTCGAAAGACATTTAGATCATCTACCTTGCGAAGCAGATCCTGGTAATCGTCGCCGCGAAATCCCCACTTCTTTCGAATCATGGGATTCGAAAGAAGATGAAAGACGGTTCGACGGTCCAGGGGCTGATCGAACTTGAGCAGAGTACGCACAGCATCGCCCAATCGGCTGGTTTCCCGGGCCGAGAAGTCCGTCAAATTGAACGGCAGCTGATTCCTTCCGTTGAAGACATACTCAAAATGCGCACGATAGCGATGCATTGTGGGCACAAGAATACCGAAATCCTCGGGAGCGAGGGACTGATCTTTGATCCTGAGTAGAATATCATCATGAATGGATTCCACTTCCCGACGCATGTTCGGGGCCTCCACCACGCGAATGGCCGAGGATCGCTTACTACGAAGAATGCCGCCATCGGATTTTTCCAGGCAGCGATGCCAGTTCAGCGAAGCACCGTTCTGCTTCAGAAAATCGCTCCCTTTTTGGAAAAGATAAAGTAGTTCGAGACCGTCTCTCTGAAAGCTGTACTCCTGATCCGTCAGGTTGGAATGCTCTACGAACAATGTGTCTTCTTCCTTCCTTGCTACAAGCTCCGGAGGATGAACAGACTCCCAATTTTTCTGGCCCCCCGGTCCCAGGCTGGTGCCGAATACATCAAACAGGTAAATCTGCACAGGAAAATGGAGCGAAAGTCGAAACAACAAAGACAGGTGCAATCGTGACATCCGGGAAAGGCCGAAGACATACAGGGGCTCGGGAGCAAATTTGCCTTCTTCCAGAGCGCGGCAGGCCAGTTCGGTGAATGTGAAGCTACCGGATGCATGCAACGCTTTGAGCATGCCTGTGTAGAATTCCTGTTGTTGCTGATAATAGCCGTTTTCCTCCAGGGAGAACTTAAACTCTTCCTCCAAAAAGAAAATGTCCGGTTCCAGATTGCCAGCCGGGCTTGTGGACAGTTGCCTTTGCCAGGCGCGAATCAGAGGATTTCTATGATACTCGTAATCGCGAAAAAGATACGATAAGTGAGCCGCTTTTCGGTAGGATTCCAGGGCATCGGCGGAGCTGTTCTGCAAAGCCCGGAGCAAAGCCCAGTGCTGACGGGCCGGACTGGCCAGCCTCAGTTCGGTGACCCCGGTAAAAATGGAGGAGATGCCCTGCTCCAGGTACTGGAAGTTCAAGTTGGCCGATACGCCGTGGCGGGAAGCGATAGCCATTTGCATCCATCTTCGCAGGTTACGGTTGGGGATCAATATCCGGGGCCCCTGCAACGGGTCCGAGCGATGCAGCTGCTTCTGAAGCTGATCCAGAAGTAGCTCCAAACTGTCCGCAATATAGAGCTCCATACGATCTCAGTCTACCGCCCCCCTGGGACAGTTTATCGAGCTATGGGGTGCTTTCCGGTTTTCACCTGCCGGCGGCTTAGATGGTGGATGACATCGGGCATCCAGCGGGAGCCAAAGTAGGATAAACGGGCCATGAATCCAGGGAGATAGCGACGCTTTCGCTTCTCCATGGCACGAATCATACCCGCTACCACCCTGTCCGGATCGGCCACAAGCCAGGAAGGCAGGGCCGTGGGACTCATAGGCCCGGAATTACCGTCGGCGCCATAGGCCGGCGAATCCAGAATGGCGGTCTTTGTAAAGAACGGGTGGATGTTCAAAACGCGAATCCCCCGGCCTACCAGTTCCTGATCCAACACGTCGCCCAGGGAGCGAATCCCCCATTTGCTAACTACGTAGGAGGCCAGACCTGCCGGAGCCAGAATGCCGGCTACAGATGATATGTGTACAATCATTCCGCCTGACTGAATGTGATCATGTAATCCATGGGTTATGCGAATAGGAGCAAGAAGGTTGACTGCGATGACCTTTTCCGTCTCGTCCAGGGGTACATTTTCAAATGTACCGGACCGGGCAATACCGGCATTGTGTATGATCATATCCACCTGGCCCAGCTTCTTAAGGGTGGCCCCCACGAGTTTCTTACAACCGGCTTCCGTGGATAGATCGCAGGCCTGAGTGTGGATGTTCCCGTTGGACACAGACGTGATATCGTCCACAAATCCAGCGGGAAACTTTAGATCAGCTAACATCAAGCTGGCTCCACGCACAGATAGTTGACGGGCCAATCGCGAGCCGAAGCCGCCTGTAGCCCCGGTCAGAAGTACTTTCTTGCCGGTCCAATCCATTCCGTTGAGAACATCGTTCCGGCCGAAAGCGTCAAGCTACCTTTTCCAGAAACAGATAGGACAGAGCCAGACAGCCGGTATAAAGAATGCTCACCTTCAGACCGTTCAAAACCACTACCAAGGGTCTCTGTCCCTGGCTGGTATGAAAGTACTGATACAGAAAGAATCCAAGCAACGCTTCGGGAATCAATACGTAGAGAGCCACATGTCCCAGCATCATCACATCCCGGGCATACCAGGAACCGAGTATCCAGAGAGTTGCCTCGGACGTAGCAAAGATCAGGAGAGCTACCGCCGCGGCAACACCTCCCGCACGGACACTGAAACCATGGGATAACCATTGCGTGGAACTAAAAGACCCCTGATAGGATCTGGCTGCCAGGAGCGTAAAGAAGAAGGGGATGGCCCACAAACCGGCCATGTATCCGCTGACGGTGCCAAATTTGAACAAGCCGTCCTCGGGAAATACAAGCACGCCCAGTACCTGCGAAAGAAACCAGTCGGGCAATACCTGGAAGACGCTTACCACGGTTGAGAAGGTCCATATCGCCCAGAGCTCGGGCCATCGTTGTTTTTCCCTGTAGCTGAACCCGCCAAACAATGCGGCAAATACCAGCACCAGAAAAAGGAACTTCCATCCCACCGGAACAGAAGTGATTAAAGTGAGCGCCGAAACTACGGCGAATAGAAGCGTAATCAGCGCAATGGATCGATACATTCTTTTCCCCCCGAAAAAGCTGAAAGCTGGCAATCTCCCGGCGATACGCGCCCATGGGGCCGGATCGATTTCGGGAATTGAGTTGCCAGGCCATTATCCCATAGAACCCTGGGCGCAAAAAGTGAAATACGAGTCTGTGTATGAAGTTTTTGAAACTGGAAGATACCTATCTGAATATCAAGCGAGCTCGTCGGGTGCAAATTGAAGAGAACGGCGATGTACTGGTAGTGTTCAGGAAGAAAGAGGCCTACCGGTTTACCGGAAAGAAAGCCGAGTTATTGAAGAAGTACCTGCTGCAGAATCACTTCGAGGCAAGTTGAGAAAGCGCCGCTTCGCAGACGCGAAGCAGCGCTACCCGGCTTCCAGGTATTAGCGAATGGCCTGAGCGTCCATTTCCGCTTCAATCTGGCTGAATTTGTCTTCGGCCTGAATGGCTTCTTCCCGCAGTTGCATACGAGAATCGATTACTTTTTCTCCTTCGCGTACGGTTACCGCTCGAAGTTCGCCTGCATCAATATAGGAAGCGTCCACCGGTACCCACTGTCCGTTGCGAATCACGAAAATCTCGGAAGGTTTATCTCGAAGAGCATAATAGGTGCTCGACTTACCATCCTTCTCAAGGGTGATCTCCATAGTGTTCTGATCCAGGCTTCTCATGGTGACTTTTGATCCATCCGGACCTTCATGAGCCGTAAACACCGGACGACCGCTCCAGAACTCGATTAAATTGAAGACGATCACATCCGCCAGAAAGGACAATCCATAAACGGGAAAGACTGCCATGAGAATCATCAGGATGCTCTGAACTACTCCTGTGACTTTAGGACCACCCACAGTTACAGAACCGTTGAATTTGTATACGGTTCTAACCAGAGGAAAGTGTCCATAGCAACCGCTGAATGCAAAAGGCACAACGCTGGCCAACGCCAGGGCTGCTACCCATCTCTTAATACTGCTCATATGCGCTCCTGTTATCAGTGTTCTTAATTGCAAGCACTGCGAATTCTATACTCGTTGCCGCAATTCCGCCATATTCTGACAGAGCCAGTTTGCGGGTTCAAGTCTTTACCGGGCTTGGTGGAATTTATTTCGGGATACCTTATGCCAGGAAGCGTTTCCAGCCTTCCGGATCGTAACCTGCGGTGGCGAAAGTTTTACTGCGAACCACAGGTGTACGTAACAACAGGGGGCTCTCCAGAAGTTTGTCCAGGGGACTATACTTCATGTATTGTAACTGCTGTTTCTTATATTCCTGGCTTTCGGGATCTACTAAATCTTCCGCGGGCACGAATCGCATTACCGATTCCAGTTCGCCTTTGCTCATCGGTTTTTCCTGGATGTTGACAAAGTGATAGTCGATATTCCTTTCTTTAAAGAACATCTCTGCCTTTCGCGTGGATTTACATTTCTTCGTACCAAAAATCTGAAGGCTCATGGGGCACCTTTAATCCGGCCATTCTGTAAACATTCAAAAATCGGACCTAACTTCCCCGGGGCAGGAATAGCCCCTTCACGGCCTTGAGTGGTTGCCGGCTGCACTCGGAATACCCTGGACACCATGGATTCCGTGTCCGAACCTGAGTATGAGACTGATTCTCAGTTTTTATTGACCACTCACCTCCGATTTTGATTCTCGGTCTCAAAAAGGGGCCCTGCCCTGATCGTTTTGAGGAAACAATGAGAAATAGAGTGACGCTAAGAAGGATTGCCACGTTGCTTCTCGCTGCTGCGCTACTGACCATTGCCTGGCCAGTTTCCGTATCGGCCGAGGAGCCGGCTCCGGAGGAAGCCCCACCGGAGCCCGAGAGAAACCGGAACCGCGACAGAAACGCGGACCGGATCAGTATTCTCGAGGAAGAGATAGAGCAAATGAAGCTCAACCGTGCCACGAAGGAGTATAAATCCTACGCTGGCCTGGGACCGGCCGCATCTGGAGTCTACTTCGTCGACGAAGGTTTAAGCTGGGGCGGCTATGGAGAGATCAAATTTCGGGACTATCGCTCCGATGTAAAAGCGGATGAAGCCGACGTACACCGATTCATCCTGTATGCGGGCTATAAGTTCAACGATTGGATTGTATTAAACACGGAAATCGAATACGAGCATGCCGGTTTCGTGTCCACTTCTGTGCGCGAGTGTGATGATGCAGCCTGTACCAGCGGAAGCAATACAAGCTTCAATGAAGCCGAGGTATTCGTTGAGTTTGCTTACCTGGATTTCAAATTTGCGCCCTGGTTTCAGGTGGCTGCCGGTCTGCAGCTTGTTCCCATGGGAATCACGAACTACATGCATGAGCCGACCACTTTCTATAGTGTAGAGCGACCCCAGACCGAAAGCACCATTATTCCGAGCACCTGGCGGGACATTGGCGTCATCGTTCATGGAGAACCCCTGGAAGGCCTGGTGCGATACAAACTGGGCATACTCACAGGAATGAAAGGCTCCGGCTTCTCCGACAGTAGCTGGATCCGGGGTGGCCGCACAAAAGGGAGCGAAGTAAAGAGCGAAGATTTGGCCTACGTAGCCTCCCTGGATGTGTTTCCCCTTGCCGGTCTGATGGTTGGTGGTTCCTACTACTATGGCGGCTCGGGACAGGATGAGATTCAGCAAGTCGACTTCATGAGTCGTCTGGACTTTGATAACCTGGGCATTACGGATCCCATTCTCAAAGCTGATGTCCAGAGAGAGTTT
>MDTC01116945.1_pt1 | contig 13110 bp, 6 predicted proteins | sample 811181 | NCBI WGS metagenome assembly MDTC01 (sample SAMN05326644, study PRJNA326480) | marine metagenome | isolation source: seawater | place: Pacific Ocean: North | collected 2011 | reverse complement strand
TATCATGCAATACAAAAGTAAAATCTTTTTCTAAATTAATGTCGTTTATTGTAATTTGAGTTACGCAATGAATATTACTATTAATAAAAAATACGTAATCGTAGTTTTCTGCATCTTTATTAATTAGGTCTTTATAGTAATCGTAACGATTCAACGAGTTCATTGGCCAAGGTAACTCATCAATAAAATACTGCGTCACTTTACCTTTTACACAGTTGTAGTTCGGTAGTTTTCTGTCGGTACAAATAAAAAAGTGTTTATCATGTTCAGGAAGAAAATCAAATGCTATGCTTTTTACAAACTGCTGGTAAAACACAGAGTAATTTCCTGTGAATATTGAAAATATTGCAATTCGTTTTTTTGTATCATCTTCCATCATCTATAAATATCAAATCAACTTAGATTTGTTGTACTGAAATCGTATGTTACGACAACTTGTATCTATCTAAATAAGTGTCGTGCAAATGCGGATGTTCTTCCGCAAACCAATTTTCAAGTTTAATTTTGGTTTCGTCATCTAACTCTGATTGATGGAATTTGAAATCTGATTTACCTTTTGTTAAAGAAGGTGCTCCACGGGTTTGTTTACCAACCTTATCACTTCCCCCACTTTCATACAATTTTACTGAAATATCACGATGCTCTTTAACATCAATGTCATCCCATTCGTTTCTTACTTCTAGAAAGTCCAAGAACTGCTTCATAAAGGTCGCAGGATCACTTACAAAGTCTTCGTAGTACATGATCATCTTATCACCCTCAAAAGCATCATAAACGTACAAATTGTCCGTGAAATCACTCATTCTGCTTACCTTCTTGTCAAATGTTCTTCCACGACAATGACGAACAAAGCATTCACGATAATCACGCAATACGCAAACCAATTTTTGAATATCTCTTTGTTTTATATCTTTTTCTGACAATTTGTGTCGTTTGTATAAAGTTGCGTTCGTTTTTTCAGTACGTTGTTCACCCCAATGGTTCATTTCCACCAAAATGTTTCTTTCACTTGTATTTTCATTTGAAAAATATTCAAACCAATAACGAACCCAATTCGAACCTGTTCTTGGCAACGATAATAAACAATTTTTAAACTTTTTCATCAACTCCCTCTGTTAAATCTCTTATATTAAATTTTTTACTTCCAAACCATGCACCAAAACGACCAAAACTACTTCCGTGGCAACCATATACTTTTATACAATCTCCTAATAGAAGCATATCAATCAAACCTTCTTCTGTTGGTGAGTGTCTTTTTCTGTCTCCACCCGGATAAATTTCTTTTTCAAAATTTTCATCAAATGTTCTTTGCGTTTTTACCATATAATCTGAATACTTCATCATAAACTTTTCTTCAGTCCATTTGTTGTCCGTAGCAAGAAAGAATTTTATGTTCGAATTATTATCAATTTCTTTTTGAATTTCACGATCAAACCACCAGTCAGGTGTTTTATCTTGCTCTTTTAAGTCGGTGCGTCTGATATGTAATCCTACACAGTTTTTAATGTTAAGTTGTTTTGAATACTCAATTATTTTATTTTGAATATGAGGAAGTGGTTTTATGTGACGTTTTTGTTTATTAACAATTTCTTGAAATTCTTCTTTTGATAAGTCGTAATTTCCTTCAATAAATCTTCCGTAAAAATTGTTATTAGGATAGTTTTTCTTGATCCACAATGTAGTTGAATCTGGTTGATATCTACGACCTTGTTCATATTGCATATTTTCAGGTATTTCAAATAAATCTTGAAAATTTTTCTTTCCACACGCATCATCAGGTCTCCACTTCATTATATAAGGCACATTCAAATATTCAGCAAAAGCAGATGTAGTAACCCATGCTCGCATTCTATTTGCTAAACCACTCATAAAAGAGTGATAATACACCGAATCAACTTTTTTTGGTAATATATTTTCTTTTATTTCATTATCATCCATAAACTAAATTCTCCAACTATAAGTATAATCAAAGAATCATTTTTATAATCTAAAGATGCTCTACTCCCGAGTAAACTTCTGAAATTTTTTGTTCTGAAAAACCAAGTCCGATTTCTTCGTATTCTCCTTGATTAAATCCATCATCGTCAGCAGGAAGAAAACAAGCACGTGGAACTCCTTCTAAACGATTTTCATTGAAAATATCAATATCTGTTGGTTTGCCTTGTCGTATCCATTCATTGTAAATAGCAAGATCTTTTCCTGTGATTAATTCGCAATTTTTATTTAAACTTCCATCTGATGTTACTATCGTTTCATCTGCTGATAAAGATGGAAGTTTTTCAATTGGACTTAGTAACGAAGGCACAATACCACTTGCAACTAATGTATCATAATAATTTGAAAATTCCGCAACATTATTTGGTTGAGAACCTCCGTTTGTTGCGACATATAATTGGTGAGCATAATAAATATGAGAATCTTCAGGAGAAATATTACCACTGTTTGTGTAATCTCCGCAGAATTTTTGTTCTGTCGGTGTAGTCGGCATATAAACTATTTCATTGGAAAGAGGTTCTGCAATTCCTTGAGTTACAAGTGAATCATAATAATTTCTAAACTCAATATAATCTGATTCTGCTATTCCGATTGAATCCATGTATGCTTGAAAAGCATCATATATGTAAACATCTTCCATTGTAAAATCTTCTGATTCTATAAAGTCATCGTGACAACAATTCTCCTGACAAGCATAAGTTGCGGTTACTACATTTGGAAGAACCGAAGTCATAGGATAACTTCCTCGGTCTGTGTTATATTCTTCAACCGTTTTTGGTGCAGTAAGCAAAAATCTTTCTAAAATTTTTAATTCATCAAGACCAACTATGCCGTCATTGTTCCAATCGAATGTATCTGACTCAGGACTTACTTCAGTATATTCATTTAAATCATATTCTTTTTTTAAATATGTACGAGAATAATGATATGCAATTTCTTCTTTATTATATAATACTTGTTTGTTCGATTGACTAAAATAATCTAAATTGTCAAAGTCTGTGTTTGTTGTATTAGAAGTATCAGATATAGTATTATCATTGTTATTCTGCGTATCATCAATTATTGTATCATCTATTTTCAATACAGCTTTATTAACTTGAATACTTGATATAATTTTTGAATTAATATTTCTGGCAAGTTCTCCTGGATTACTTGGGGTATATATTTTGTATAAATCAGTGTCAATATTGCTAAGATTAAGTCGTTGTGGATTTTTATTTAAAGAATAACTTAATGTTTTATAGTTAGATTCAGTTTCCGTAAATATACGTTCAGGTTTAGAATCCACTTTCACAAAAGAAGTAACATTTCTTGGTACATTACCTTCAATCACTAAATATTTTCCAATATAGTCTTGTTTAATATCTATAATTCTGTATGGAACACTGTTAGTTGCTTCCTCAAAAAATATGAAATCGTTTCGTGAGAAATTATTTACATCTGTATAAATTTTTGTAGTATTCAAAGATTTAAATTCTGCGTAAGTTCCGTTTATATCTTCGGGTGTTACTTCTTCTGGTAAATCATAATCTAGTGTAATTTTATTTTGTCCTGATAATCCGATTATCTCAAATGATCCATTTATATAAGAGTTTTTAGATGAGTTTTCTATTATAATAGAATCTCCTATACTAAAACCATGTGACGATTCAGTTTCTATTATTAGAACATCATTTTCGTAAATTGAATTAGTAATCTTGATTTTGTCAAAATCATATCTAATGTGTATTGGTTCGTGTATTCTATTCTTTTTATCAAACGAAAGTGTAATGCTATTATATTCTGACAATGAATCAGAGTAATTATTAGGAACACATATAAAGGCAGGTGCAGTCACACGGGTTGCTTTATCTAAAAATTCATCAATGTAATATACCGAGTTTTCTTCTTTGCGTCTATATGGATAATTTTTGTTTGTAATACTAATTGTATCTGTTCTATTTTTATCTATATCAAACAATATGAAGTTGAATAATTCTGCATCTGATTCAGTTATCTCTAATTTTTTACTGTTTTCTTGTTCAGTTGATTTAATTGCTGATTGCAAGGCACAACAATCTGCATACTCAGTGAATCCTTGTATAACTTGAGAATAAATTTTTTCTTCTGTATTATTTTGCTTTCCGATAGAGTATAATTCATAATCAAAATCTATGTAATCTACAATTGTATAACAATAATAATCATAATCTGAGTCTTTATCGTATTTTATGTAAATTGTTTTGTTAATCAAATTACGAGTTACTTCAGGTTCTATTGGAAGCACTTGATTAAATGTATTATATAATAAATCAGATGTAATTTGAACTTTTGCATATCTACCAAATGGTGCGACAGCACATCCCGGTGAAGATGTAATTGTGACATAATTTAATTGTTCGGGTATTTTTACTGAATTTGCTATTAATTCAAAATTATCTGATAAAAATTGTTCAGGTGAAACCAACTTGGGAATATATACGGAAGTTCTGAACTTGTATACTAGATTGTAAATATCTTCAAGAACACATACTTTTTTGGTGGAATTATCTGTAATTTTTTGAATTCGTTCAGATACAATTAAATATAAGTTTTTAAATGAATTGTATGTTTTTAATTGGTGTGGGTTTTCAACATTATAATTAATAATATTATTTAATATACCGTATTCAAATTTTTTGTTTCCATCAAGAATTTCGTCTGCAATTGTTGTGTATAAGTAATTAAATTTTTCTGTGTCTTCTTCTTCTTTGTTGATAGTAAATTGTAATTCAGCACACATTGTAAGCAAAATATATTTTTTAAAATCATCAAATGAAATTTTGTTTGTTAAATAACCATATATTGGATCATCTGTAATTGGATCAAAGTTTCTAGAAAATCCAAAATACGATTTCATTTTATTTTCTATTTCACGATAATTTACTTTAATAAGTTTGCTTGAAATAAAATAAAAGACAGATGACAAAACACTTATATTCAAACATCCTGTCTTTGCTAAGAAACTTAAGTTTAACAAGTCTGAATATGATTCTGCGTTAGGATTTAAAACTGCTGAATCGAATCCTCCAATCGCATATAAATCAAAATTTACAAAATATGTATCAGAATCAGTTTTTATGAATGAATTCAAATCAAGTGAGAATTCGCCGGTTTGATCTGTTAAGTGATCTTGATACTTATCATCAAATACATTACAATCACGTGAATATCCATATGAAATTACTTTTCCTGTGACATTATTAAAATCTCTAACAAGTATTTTTCCAAATTGATTATTTGAATCTGAGTTTTTTATACGATAGTAAACTAAACTTGGAAAGTTGTTTCCTAACTTAAAAATGACTGGTTTAAAAAAAATTTCGGAGTCTCCTTGAAACAATACTCTACCAATTTCATCGTATATTTCAATCGTAGAATCTTCACTTAATGATAAAATTCTATAATCTTTTCCACGAATAAATACAAGATTTGGGAAAATGTTACCAGGAGAACCAGGACCATATACTTCAAGTCCAGAAGTCGTATTTCTGAAACTGTAAGTTGGAATTCTCATTATACAAGAACTTTCACGATGTTATCTGTCGCAAATACCTTAGTTGCATTACTATCTGAAATTGCTAATGTACCTTCTAAAATTTGATCGGAAATTTCATAAAAAAAGTTTGTTTCCAGTATAAATTCAGAAGATGATTTTGAATAGTAACTTACAAACGTTCCACGACTTGGTATATTATGTAAAACAAAAATATTTGTTGCAGTAGAATTACTTACAATGGATGTACCAAAATTCCATATACCTGTTGCAATAGATGTTGTATCAAATCTAGCATCTGAATAATTTATTGTAGCGTATAATGTATAATCTGCTGATTCGTAAATGTAACCATGCACAGATCCTTCTCTTCTATCTACACTTGTAGCAAAACTTCGTGGGGATGATATAAACAAATTGTTATTTTTATAGTCTATTGAATATCCAAATTGAATATCTAATTGTGATGCCAACGAACGACTTGCGTAATCACTTAAATCAGGATATATAATTTTACTGAAACTCCATGTGTTGGATGTTTTTGTAAAAGTAAAAACTGCACCAGCGAATATATCAGTTTCTTCAATTTTATATTGATCTATTTGCCAACTAAGTTCACGTTCCTGTTTTGGATGTCCTACAAACATTTTAGTTTGTTCTTCGTTTACAATTACACACGAACCGAATCCAACCTGAGTTGTTGGACCAGTTGGAGCATACAAAATGTCTACGGCAGTTGTATGAGTAAAAGGAATGGTATAATCAGTTACTTCTTCAAAATTACACACCATAATAGGACTTTCTGCAACGAATTGTGGATTGGTAACAAATAACTCTTTTCCTTTAAGTTCTATTGTAGGAAGTCCCGTTGAGTAACTTCCAAGTTGAATTAAAACTTCATGAATATTTGTATAATTTCCTGAACCATCATCTTTGTAAATATAAACTACACCTGATGACGAATAATGCCAACTAACTGCTACATAATCTCCATCAATTGCGATTGTTTTTCCATTAAATATATTAGGAGTACCCATAGGTATCAAATCAGAAGCAGGAAGTGTTTTATTTTTGATGATGTCAACAGGTGGATGTATCAATCCGTATTCATCTGATAAATTGTTTGATGATCGTTTAAATACTTTACATAATCCAATTGCTTTCCAACTTCTTGGTGATGAATCTCCGTCCCAATCATAATAAACTTGTACAGTTGGATCACTTACTAAAAATTTTTCTCCTGAACTATCAATTGATGAACCTTTGGTAGAATTTGATTCATCGTATCCAACATCTCCAGGTGCAACTTTTGGAATCCATGTGCCACTTGTAAAATAAATTTTGTCTTGATTTGGATTTGTTGGTAACATGAAAGTTGGATTTGCTCCAACTTCACAATTTAAAATTCCTTGCGTTTTTAAACTTCGTAAAAACAAAATGAATTTATTTGCATCATTTAAATTTAAATCTGTTTTGTTTTCTGATTTTAAATAAGCATTAAAAGCATCTAAAATTTCAGTATCACATTCTTCTTCGTTTCCTGAAATGTTAAAATCAAAACATGATGGTACTCTGTTAAATATATCGGCATTCAATGATGATATATCAATTAAAGGAACTATACCATCATTTACCAAATCTGAATAATAGTTAGAAAAAGTTTTTTGTGTATTACTTTCAGTAAACAGTAAAAGTGCTTTTAATAAAATAGCATCAGACGAAGTAATCTGATTGTCATTATTTAAATCAGATGTACATTCCCACAAAACTCTATCATCAATTACCATAATCTTTATTCTGCAAATAAATCACAAGTTGAATTTGAAGGAGTTGCATCACTAAATTTTATTTTTGCAGCTTCATCAGTTTGTTTGATGAAATACATATACTCAATATCTATGGAGTTTTTACCAGAATCGTCACGTACAATTGAACTGAATGTAGTTGTGCGATAAACCATATTTGCTCCTTCCCACGGTTTTCCACTTGCTAAGTATCCATGAGTAGAACCTTCAGAACCATATTTTTTAATAGAAGATACATTCTGATTGTTGAATGCTTTTACTCTTAAATTTACTTGATTGGTATTTACTCCGTGGTCTGCATTGTATGTTCCGTCACAATTGAATTTAAGCAAATTTGAATTGAATGTTTTTGCTTGCTGATCGTCTGTCAATGTAGAAGCACTTGGTTTTGATGGAGATGCGGTCATCAAAATACCTTGAAGATTTGTAGTTTTATCTGATGCCCATGTTTGAAGTTCAGTTCCTACATTCGGATGTGCCTCTGCTGAAATTAAAAACTTTGTAAAGTCTTCGTCCTCATTTGTCTCCATTTCATACCATTCTGTGTAATGATCATTTCCTGTAAATGCTACCCAAAGTTTGTCTTCTACCTCAACACACTTAGGCACTATACCAGTTGATGTAATTACCTCAGTATCAGTAGATAAAATTGGTAAATGCTTTACATCTGCACCGATTGCAGGATACGCACCACTTGCTTGTCCATCTGCGTAAAAAGCAAGAAATCTATCCATAATTGACGTAGATGAACTTTGTCCCGGCATCGGTTGTCTTCCACCTTCATGAAAAACTTGAAATGCAGTATAAATTCTTGCATCGGATAGAGATAAATTTCCATTGGCATCTTCGTCATAATTTGAACAGATTCCTTCCTCGGGAGGGTCGGCAGGTAATGTTACTACATTTGCACCAATCGCTGGATACGCACCACTTGCTTGACCATCTGCGTAAAAAGCAAGAAATCTATCCATGATAGGAGTTGCCGAGTCTTGGCCAGGCATAGGTTGCTTTCCACCTTCATGAAAAACTTGAAATGCAGTATAAACTCGGGCATTTGCAATATCAAATGTTCCTGAATTTACATAATCATCGTGGCATTCGCAAAAACTCATCGTAATTCCTTAACATTGTGGTTGTGAAGTTTCATTATCTGAAAACTTCAGAAGATTTGATCCACTTTGTGTTTCAAAGTAGAAATATTTTATTCTTGGACGGTTTCCAGTAGAATCATTAAACTGACCTGATGCAAAAATAGCATTACATCCACTCCATTTTCCAGAAGTCAATAGTGTATTTGAACTTACCTGAGCAGTATATGAAGCAGTAGCAATAACATTTGATCCGTTATCAGAAGAATCATACTTTGCTTTTAGAATTGCTTTCTTTGTTCCGTCTGTTTGATCTCCATTCCAGACATCTCCACATTTTAATCGCAGAAAATCATTGTTGTATGATTTTGTTTTTTCAGATGCACTAAGAGAATTTGAATCAGGTTCAGTTGGTGACGCAGTTATCATTGCATATGCCAACTGACCGGCATTTCCTATTTCCGTCATTAATGAAGTATAGAAGTCTTCGTCTTGGAATTTAAATTGAGTGTGATCAAGATTTAATGTAAATAATACATCCCACTTAGTCGTAGGTGGTCCGAAAGCCCCCTGTACTGATTTTTTCGTAATAGTTGCACCCTGCAATCCATTTGCGTAAGCTTCTGGTGTTGAAAAGATACTCTGAAACTGTGTAGGCACTCCCGTTGTACTACCACCAAATATACTATATAATCCAGAATTTTCAACCGTATGCTTATCTTTATCAAATGTGGTGCTTTCGGTTAATGTTTCAAGACCAGTTATGTGGGGAGCAACATTCGTATTCCACCAGTCTGGATTAGTGTTACCCAAATCGGTTACTTCGTAATCTTGGGATTCAACTGCTTCCAATTCATACCATGAATAAAATGTTGATGCGTCTTTTGCAAATCCAATCCACAACTTATCTGGTTCAGAAACAACTTCATTTATTACAGCACTACAACTAAGTGTACGAGTTGTGTTTCCTCCACCGAGTGTATGTGATCCAACTACGGATACAGAACCATTTGATACACCCGCAGTTGCTGTACTTTTTAATTTAACATAAAACGATGATCCATACTGATTCATTGATAAAGTTGTTCCGTATGATCCATCTTCTGTTGCAGAAATTTGATATTCACCAGAAGCATTTAATTGTATGCTATTTATATTGCTTTTTGTAATATCAATTTTGGTTGCGGTAATTTCTGCACCTTGATCGTATTCTTCCGATAAAGATGTAGGATCTAAAGTTAAAGATGCTTCAAATGCAGTTACCGTTGCAGTACAAACCACACTTTTACTTGCTGGATTACTTGCACCAAGTGCAGTTTTTACTCCAGATACATTGAATGTAGTTTTAATCTGAGGTTGAGTTGCAGTTGACATCAATTTTACCCAAAATTCTACGGCACTAGATTCTAATGTTACTGAGTTTGTATAAGCACCACCTTGAGTTGCAGAAACTTGATATTTTGAAGCATTTCCACCAGTAACTACTATACTTTGCAAATTGTCTTTTTCTGTGATTGTAATTTTGTGTGCCGAAGGTGTTGCTTCGTATTGATTCACTGCATCTGTAATTGTTGTTGGATTTGCGTTCAATGTTGTTGGTAAACCATTTACTTGTGCTGATACCGAAATATTTTTTATATTTGAACCATTAAATTCTGAATTTGCACTTGGATTACCATTTAATTCAATTGTCCCACTTCTTGGGCCCAATGTATTTACATCAGAAATAGTTATATTGAGTGTTGCAGTTGTACCAATTGAATTGTTGGTGTTTAATCTGGTTGTTCCATTTTTTACTATAAATCCACTTGGTATTTGTGTGATTTTTATATCTTTTAGATTATCACTTGTAATTTCCGTGGACTTTGAATTTGATGATTCACCTGTTGTAATAGCATTCAGTGAAACTGATGCAGGATTTGCGTATATCTTTGAAATCTTAGGAGCAACAACTAAACGTAAATCTACTTCATATTCAGTTGTACTTAAAACTGATCCTGTGATTGCTTCCGCAGAAATTTTGAATGTACCTGATTTCGTTCCACTTGTAACTTCATTTCCTGTGTAAGCAACCGTCACCACACCATTTAATGCAGGTGATGCAGGAGTAACACTCCAGTCAGCACTTACTTCTGATATTGTGATATTTTGAATACGTGTACCCGTTACGGTAAATGTTTTCGATTCAGATGATTGACCACTTGTTATTGAAGTTAAAGTTTGTGTTCCTGGATTATTAAGAGTTGCCACCAACGGAATTATTTTACCATTTAATGTAAGTGTTACTGCACTTGGATCATCAGATGCATCGTGATCTGAAGCTTTTGCGGTTGGTGTAATAACGAGTGTATCATTATATGCATCACCGACTGATGTTTTGGATTGTCTCAATTTAAATGTACTTTCTCCTTCTCCACTAAATGAAGGATTCTTTGTCCATGTTCCCGAATCATCAATTTCAACTTCCCAATGCGTTAATGTAGTTGCTGATAATGTAACTGCATCACCATTGATGGTATAAGGACCAAATTCTACCACAGATGATCCGTAATTTCTATTGTCTGTGATTGTGTTGCTTTGACCAGAAGGTGGAGTAATTGTAAATTCAGCATCATCCACTATTTTAGCATCGAGTGTGACCGATGCAGTTTTTTGGGCATCTCCTGATGTATCACGATCACCTACATCTCCTGTTACGGTAATAGTTTCTTGTGCAAGTGTTTTAGGTCCACTTGCCAAATCAAGTAATTTTACTGCATTCTTTAATTTAATTACAAACGAATTTGCACTACTTGATGTTACTTCCCAATTATTAAGTGAGTCGGGTGACAAAGTAATATTTGTTAAATTGTTACTTGTTATAGTTACAGTGTGACTTACTATGTTATCATCCACATCAAGTATATCATTTATTGCGTATTTATTTAAACTTAATGTTGCATTGTTTGCAGCGATAGTAAATTCAACTTCCTTATCATTTGATCCTGAAATTTTGTTGTGAGAATCATTTGCAATGAATGCTTTTAAAATATAAACACCTGCATCTTCAAAGTCACTTTGATTCATAACAACATCTGAATTAAATTGAGGTCGTTGATTAGATATAATGAGTGAGTTATCTGATTTTTTTCTTACTTCGTAATGCCAATGAGTTCCACCATAATTATTTTTGTTTGTGAAAGTTGCGGTAACTTTTAATGTAGTTGGATTCACAGATAATGTTGCAATTTGTGGTCTTGGTGCAACCGTTGCATCAGCAGTTACTGCATTAGTCAATACGATATCTCCTTCAGAAGTTCTTCGTTTACCTGTTACTGATATTACATTTGATACTGCTGACTCGGGTATTGCAGAAGTTAATTTTACATAAATCTTAATTGGTGATGAAGTAAGTGTAGCATTTTCTAAAGTCAATGAATTTTCAAATCCACTTCCTGATGTAGTTGATACTTGATATCCATTTGAACTTCCTCCCGCAATTGTAATTGATTTTAAATTCTCGTAAGAAACATCAAACGAATATTCAGCACCAGTTGATCCTGCTTCAATTACTTCGTCAATATCTTTACTTGCTGATAAAGCAACATTGTTGATAGTAGATGTGTAATTAATTGTTTTAGTAATATTTTGAAAAGCAGTATTTGTAGGAGTTGCTTCTAAAGTAATTGTTCTTGATATATTTCTATTTGTTAAGCCTAGTTTTGTTCTTATTTGCAAATTTGTAAAGTTTGCATTTATTGTTTGTGCATTTGTTGTAATGTTTGTCCAATCTGATCCGTTTAACGAAAATTGTAAATTATTTCCACTTGCTTTTATTGTTACATTATCAGCATCAGTAATTGATGTAATGATACCTGTGTGTGATACTGAATCAAATTCAGCAGAACCTTCAAATTGATATCCTTCGTCTAAAGTTTCTGTTATAGGTTCTGATTTTACTTCAAATGTAAAAGATGCTCCACCTGTATCACAATTATCTGTAATTCTTCCTTGCAATGCTGTGTCTGAGTAACTGGCAACAAAATTAGGAATATTAATATTACCTGTTCCTTTTTGAAGATAAATTAGATATGCAGCCCCACACTTTAATTTTGTAAAGTCTTGCAATCCTGCGTCTGCGCCAGCATTGAATGTCTCGATTGTATTATCAGACTTTACCCAATAAACCGAACGTATTTGTGCGGTTGCGGAATTCAAATCATACTCGGGACAACTCTCAAGTTCAATTAACTCACCGGAACTATCATGACACTTGCCATACCATCCGTTTATTACTTTATATTCGTCACTTAATTGTGTTAAAATTGCCATTTTTTTACCTCATTAATTTATCTTTTCAAATTGATTTGTTCCCTCAAATTCTGGATACAATAGTGATGCTTCGTGACAATCACCATTGTCCATTATTAACCTAAACTTGTTGTTTGTTATATTTGATGATATAACTATTTTAAAATTTGTTGAATTTACAGAGCAACTATATGTTGTCAACTGCCTTACACCTGTTAATTCTTGCCAACATAATGTTCCATTTACATCACCCTTAAAAGTTAAATTGTTCTCTGATGGTTGATTTGGTCTTACTGATTTGTGTGTTGGGTCGCAACACTCGAAAACAGGTGTTGGTGTAGGAGTTTCAGTTTCCGTTGGTGTAGGAGTTTCAGTTTCCGTTGGAGTAGGAGTTTCAGTTTCCGTTGGAGTAGGAGTT
>MDTC01027992.1_pt1 | contig 13111 bp, 11 predicted proteins | sample 811181 | NCBI WGS metagenome assembly MDTC01 (sample SAMN05326644, study PRJNA326480) | marine metagenome | isolation source: seawater | place: Pacific Ocean: North | collected 2011 | reverse complement strand
GGACTCTACTCCTTCGGAAGTGACGGATCCCTCGGATTTCTCCTCCGCGAGGAACCCATCTCAGCCACTACCTCCTTCCGCAACGATACGGGAACCATCCTCACCGCTCTCGAAATTGCTTACGACTTCGAGCAGTGGCGGAGCTTTCCTGGAGAGCGCCTCGATGCGATTACGGTGGAAGCCTCAGTCGCAGGAACACCCATACCGCTTCCTGCCCTGACTTTCACAACAGACCCTCCGCCTGGTGCCGAAGGACCCATCCCAGACGGAATGACGACCTCTCTGACGGGACGTCTCGCCGAGATCCTCATTCCTCCCGGCGAGATCGTCGAGCTGACCTTCACCGCACGACCCGGACAACCTTTTGCCGACATTGAGGATTACGTGCGCTTAAACGAATTCCACTACGACAACGCGGGTGGGGATCTCAACGAATTCCTCGAGATACTGGTTGGCCCAGGATACCAAGGCAGCGCTGAGGAGGTAGAAGTCTACCTCTACAACGGAAATGGAGGGGCTATTTATGGACAACATTCCCTCGCCTCGTTTTCGTTGGACCAGATCCTTCCCTCAGGGCACCGCGTCTATTACAAACTGATCCCCCGAATCCAGAATGGACCCGATGGTATCGCTCTGGTCGTGAATGGTGACATAGCGGAGTTTGTCTCTTACGAAGGCTCCATCACCGCAACGGAAGGACCCGCGAATGGGCTTACTTCCGATAGCATCAGGGTAGCACAATCCAACCCTGTGCCAGAGCCCGGCACTGGCAGTCTCGGGTTGAATGCTGCCCTTGAATGGACTCGCTTCGTGAGCCCGCCAACGCCCGGCCAGCTCAATCATGAACAGCTTCTGGGCCCTGCCCTTCTCCCCGGAATTGCTCTCGATAATGTCACTGTAACTGCCATCGCTGACCACGATCAGGATGGGCTTCCAGACCACATCGAGGAACAACTCGGCACCAATCCCCAGCTATCGGACACCGACAATGATGGCATCTCTGACGGCGAGGAGGATTTTGATGGCGACCTACAGAGCAACCTCGCTGAAATCCTGGTTACCAGGACCGACCCCCGGAATCCTTCTTCCCGCTTTGCTCTCACTGTGGCCGCGAATCCCGCCATCCCCGGCGAAACTCTCCTTTCCTATCCAACCTTACCGGGGCGGACCTATACGACCTTTCGAAGTGACGAACTTTCGGAATGGCAATCTGTCGCTTCCGATATCGGAACGGGGCGCGTTCACACTCGCTCCGTAGCTCCAGATCCCCGAGCTTCTGCTGCATTTTTCAGGGTGGAAGTGGCCATGGAAAGATAGACCCCATCCCGCTGCTTACCCTTGCGTCGAGGCCGATAGCGCCTCAGTCTCCCCGCCGTGTCTTTCCCCCTTCCCGGTCAGCGGTGGACCAGTGCGTCCCAGCCGGAACTCGGCCTTGGCCTGATCATCACTGCGGAGGGAGATCGTGTGGAGATCTGCTTCCCTGCCGCCGAGGAAGTCCGTCAGTATGTCTTCTCCTCTGCACCACTAATCCGGGTCCACTTCAAGGAAGGCGACAAGATAAAGAATCAGGCAGGACAGGAATTCACGGTCGAGGCGGTTGAAGAAAGAGACGGGCTTCTCGTTTACCTTTGCGGGGAGGAGGAGATCCGGGAAGAACATCTGTTCGACGCGCTGAGCTTCATCAAACCAGAGGAGCGTCTTCTTGCTGGGCAGTGTGATGATCTCCGCTCATACGAACTTCGGGTGCAGGCCCTCCAGCAAAACGGAAGATTTCGCTGCTCACCGGCCCGGGGATTCTCGGGAGCCCGTATCGACTTGATTCCTCATCAGCTTGCAATTGCGGCCGAAGCCGCCGGCCGCCTAGCCCCCCGGGTGCTTCTGGCAGATGAAGTCGGTCTCGGAAAGACAATCGAAGCATGCCTGATCCTGCACAGGTTGCATCTGACAGGGAGGGCCGACCGGGTCCTGATCCTGGTACCCGAACCCCTGGTGCATCAGTGGTTCGTTGAGCTACTTCGTCGCTTCAATCTGCTATTCGCTATTTTTGATGAGGACCGCTGCAAGGCCATCCAGGGATCGGAAGGTGATGCTAATCCTTTTTTGGATAGTCAGTTGATCCTTTCTGCAACTGAATTTCTCACGGCCCATCCCCAGAGGGCTGAGGAGGCAAGAGCGGCAGGATTTGATCTCATGATCGTAGACGAGGCTCACCACCTTCAGTGGAAGCCTGACTCTGCAAGCCACGCCTACTCCGTCATCGAGTCATTATCTGAGGTGACCGCATCACTTCTCTTACTGACTGCCACTCCCGAACAACTCGGACCCGAAGGGCATTTCGCCCGCCTTCGCCTTCTTGACCCTGAGCGGTTCCCCGACCTTGCCGGATTTCGACAGGAAGCTGAAGAATACGAACCCCTCGCCGGCGTTGTCGGCAGACTCTCAGAAGGAACCCCGCTCACCCGTGGCGATAAAGCCATAATCACGGAGCGCTCAGAGCGGTCGGCCGATCTTGTGGCGGCTCTCGACAATGAGGACACTTCCAGCCGGCAGAGCCTCGTGCGGGACCTGATCGACTGTTTTGGCACCGGCAGAGTCATGTTCCGCAACACCCGGGAACGACTCACGGGATTCCCTGAGCGTAAGCTTCACCTTGTTCGGCTTGAGCTTTCCTCAACTGATGAAGCGGATCCCGTGGAAGTCCGCGTGGATTGGCTGGCTGATTTTCTTCAGGGTATTCCTCAAGAAAAAGTCGTCCTGATCTGCGAATCAGCCGAACTCGCCGAGTCAATACGAACTCTTCTTCTTACTCGTATTCAAATCGAATCTGCGCAGTTCCATGAGAAACTCACCCTGCTCCAGCGGGACCGCAATGCGGCATGGTTCGCAGACCCCGAGGGAGCAAGAATCCTCATCTGCTCGGAAATCGGATCGGAGGGGCGGAATTTCCAGTTTGCTCACCATCTCGTCCTCTTCGATCTCCCCGTTAACCCGGAACTACTTGAGCAGCGCATCGGCCGACTCGACCGGATCGGACAAACTGAGACCGTGAACATTCATGTCCCAGTGGTAAAAGGATCGAGCGATGAGCTCCTTGCTCGCTGGTATTCTGAGGGCCTTGACGCATTTGAACATCCGCTCAAAGGGGCTTCTACTCTGCTCGCGTCCCTCGGCCCGGAACTGAAGGGCCTGCAGGAGACCGAAGAACCCAGCTGCTTCGAGGATTTCCTCAAACGTAGCGCCTTGATGAAAGAGCAGGTGTCACAGGATCTTTCTTCCGGTCATGACCGTCTTCTGGAACTGGGAGCACCATCATCGGAAAGCGCCCAAACTCTCATTGAGCATATCTCGAATGCTGATCATGATCCTGATTTCGAGAAATTTGTCATTCGTCTCTTCGATTATCTCGGGCTCGAGGTCGAGGATCTCTCCTTGCGAAGTTATATCTTCAAGAAAGGAGAACGCCTCAGCGAGGACTTCGCGGAATTTCCCGAGGATGGACTTTCTGTAACCTTTGATCGCGACTTCGCTCTCGCCCGGGAAGACATTGCCCTGATTACTCCGGACCATCCACTTTTCCGGGATGCCATCGAAGTCCTCCTCAGCAGGGAACAAGGCAACTGCAGCTTTGCTCATTGGAAAACCGCTCGGGGCAAAACCATGCTCCTTGAATGTAATTATGTTCTGGAATGCCTCGGCCCCTCCCGCCTGCATATGGACCGATTTCTCCCTCCTACACCCTACCGGACAGTCGTTGATCACAAGGGCAACGATCATAGCTCTGACGAGGGCCTGCCATCTGCCAATCTTGAGCCGAGAAGTCCCCGCAAACTGGTCTCACAGAGTGTCTTCAGAAAGGAGATCCTTCCCGGGATGCTTAAAAAAGCGGAGCAAATCACCGGCGAACAGGCAGACAGCCAGATCGCCCGGGCGGTGGAGGATGCCGGGAAATCATTAAGCGCCGAGATCAAGCGTCTCCACGATCTGGCTGACAAAAACAACAAGGTGTCTCCTGCTGAAATTGAAGCCCTGACAAGCCACCGTGACGAGATTCTGCGCCTTCTCGGCCAGTCGAGACTCCGCCTCGATGCCCTGCGACTGATCTGGAGAACTCCAGCCTGAGAGGATACTCGTTGTGCTGGCATCGCCCCGAGGTTTCCCTTTTCTGCCGACCAGGAAGCTTCTACTCTGGAGCCATGAACTTATTTCCCGCCCTTCCGGCAGCGCTCGCTCTTTTGCTTACCGCGGCCCCAGCCGACGAAGCCGAAATTAAACCTGCTCGAGTAATTCATCTGGATGCCGGACAAACCTCCAAAATCCTGAACAGCCCGGATAAGAAAAAAAAGCCGATCATCATCGACATCAGAACGCTGGGTGAATTTAAGGCGGGGCACCTTCAAGGCGCAGTTCACATCGACTTCCTCGCAGAGAGTTTTTCCACCAAGATAGGCAAGCTAAATAGGAACACCTCCTATCTGGTTCACTGTCAAAGCGGCGGACGAAGCTCTAACTCTCTGGCACTCTGGAAGACCTTGGGCTTCGAAAAAATATACCATCTCGACGGCGGTCTTCTTGCTTGGAAAAAAGCAGGGCTACCCATTGTCAAATAACCAACCGCAGACAAGATGCTGAGGATGCTGAAAACTCCTATCGGCAGATTGAGGGCAGTCAGCCTGCTTGAAGGCCTTTCCTACCTCGCACTTCTCTATTGCTCGATCGTGATGAAGAGAATTCAGGGGCACGAGGACGCCATATATCTCCCTGGAATGATTCACGGGGTCCTTTTCGTTCTGCTTTGTCTTCTTCTTTGGCTCGTTCGGAAGCCCTCGGGATGGAGTTACCCCAGATGCGCTATCGTTTTTATAGCTGCCCTTCTCCCCTTCGGCCCCTTCTTCGTTGAACCATGGCTGAAACGGGAGGATGAGAGGGTCAGTAATGCCGACCAGAAAGAACTCTCCTAGGAATTTAACGAGCGCAGTTCTCGCAGAGGTCCGCCTCCGGTTTCTGCTCGAGACGAGCATAGCTGATCCAATCCTGACAGCTCTCGCAAATGCCGTAGTCTCCCTCATCCATTCTGCGGAGAGCTTGCTGAAGCTCGTGAATACGCTGATTTCTCCGGCGCGTGGCATCTTTTCTGACTTCCTCCATCTGCATCGAGTCGAGTCGCGACAGGCGGCCAATCGCAACGTCCACCGCGACAGCCTGAGGATCAACCTCTTCACTAGCCGCCTCTCTCCTCAGATCCTCGAGCTCTTTTCTTGCCCGGATTTCCAGTTCGATCTGCTCGTCGATAGTCAGCACCCTCTTAACATGCAGCACTCTCCTCGTCAGGCAAGATTGCCTGCAAGAATCCTCGCCACCATCCTCTCCAGTTGAGAGCCTTTAGCCATGAAATCCGCCGTGCTGTGCGCCTCCGTGACCCTGAGCATGATTGCTCCGGGAATCGCGCACCCTGAGCATGAGTTCATGGCTGGCCTTTCAGCCCCCTCCCCAGCAACCGTCCTTCTTATCACTGGCCCCGAGTTGGTCGACTCATGGAAACCGTTTTTAGCTTGGAAAAAACGTCTTGGGAAACCAGTGCGGATCCTGAGTACTACCCAGATATCAGAACGCTATGAGGCAAAGGATCTTCAGGAAAAAATTCGACGCTGTATCCGCAATCATACTGATCACCTTGGAACTCGCTGGATTATTCTCGGTGGGGACAGCGAGGAGAATGGTGGGGGGGTAGTCCCTTCCCGGGAGACCCTCCACCGCACTCAATCGGGCGAGCTCACCAAGGTCCCCACGGATATATACTATCTCAGCAAGAAGGACTGGGACTCCGATAACGACGGCGTCTACGGAGAATGGGAACAAGACAGGGAGTCCATCGATTATCCGGATGGCGATGTCGGCCTCGGCAGAATTCCTGTTCGAAGGAGCGAGGACGTGAAGGCGTATACTGAAAAGGTAATCGCTTATGAGTCCCGATACCCGGAATCAGAGTTCGCTACTTCGATGGCATACGCTTCAGCAAAGACCTCTCTCCCCACGGGATTGCGAACTAGGTGGGACGACAAGATTTCCAAGGTCCTTGCCGGAGGATCCGTCCGCTATTTCTTTCCCACGTCCGAGAAGAACAAAGGCTTTGGACCCAAAGAATGGATCACCCTCTTCAACGGACTGGCATACGGAAAACTGCATTTGACGGGCCCGGGGAGACACGACGCCTGGCTATTCAAAAATGACACCAAGATCACTCAGGCGGAGATCTTCCAACTCAATAACAGGGAAGCCTATCCGGTGATTACCACAACCTCTCCTTACACCGGCCAATTCGACCGGGGAGAAGACCCGTCAATTGCCGAAAGTATGATTCGCATGCCGGAGGGAGGCGCTATCGCGGTGGTTGCACCGTCAAGAGGGGGACCCTCTTCCGGCCAGGAGGAAATATTGAGCCAGTTCTGGGAGAACGGCTTAGGAAAAAAGGTTAGCGGAGGAGCCGCCTTATCCCTTCTCAAAGCTAGTCTGATCCCTCGGGCAACGGCATCGCCCTCGGCTCACCTCCTAGCCTGCGAGCTGAACTTCCTTGGGGATCCGACCCTGGGATTACGGGAAACAGCCCCACGAACTCCCGCAGTAAAAGGTCCCCGGGAGCTTCCCCCGGGCAACCTGAGTCTAATCATAGAGTCCGACGCCCCCCATTCCATCGTTTCCCTCCAGGACGACTTCGGCCTCTATGCCGTGACTCTCTCTGACGAATCTGGAAACGTGGTCTTTCCTCTCAACGTCGTTGAGGAAAGCACCATAACGATCACGGTCTCAGGACCAGAGTATAACGCGGTAACGCTAACTATTCCGGTCCGGTAGAGTCTTTTCTCCTAACCGGACTCATCACGCCTCTGCTTCCCTAAGGGACGGTTACTCCCACGTCGTTTACCCGCCGGTAATTTCTCTCCATCAATTACCCCCTCTTACGATGACCATCTTTTCTGCCGCGCTTCTCGTCTTTCTCGTGATGGATCCCTTCAGAAATGTATTCCTCTCTTTTCCGTGCTGAACCCCATTGCTACCGACCGCCGCCGGAAAGTAATTATACGACAACTTTTTCCCTATATTTCAGCTTCTCCCTTAAACCTCGCCCGGGGCACGATTTGCCACGCATCTACCGTTAAAAATCCTGATGGTATGACACCTTAGATATTCCCTCCTGCTGGACTCAACGAGCGAATTCCACTTGTATGAAAGCGCATAGGCAGCGAGCCTGCGCGCAGCACCAGCTCGAACATCGCCGATGAAGACCGTTTTTCTGGCCTTTCTCCTCCTAAGCTCAATCCCCAGTTGTCTCGCCGGACCTGCACTCGAGGCTGTCAATTTCGCACTGGGGTCTAAAGGCCCCTATCTTCCCGTGGCGGAGGCCGCAAAGAAGCTGGGATGGAGGCAACGCATCGACGAGGAGAACGCGACCCTGACCCTGAATAAAAAAACATTCTCCATGGGGGAAATGAGATCTTTTGTAGATGGACGAATTCTTATCAGCATCGCTGAGCTCACCAGCGCAGGCGCTCGCGTCAGCACTGGAAAGGATGACGATTCCCTGAAAATCTCATTCGCCAGCCGGTCTTTTAAGGTTATCCGAGCCACCAAGCGCGCGGAAATCAACCTTACTGAACAGCGCCTCCGGGCCTGGGAGGGATCTCGCCTTGTTCTAGATTCTCGAATTAGCTCGGGGACGGGACGATCAACACCGCGCGGGCAATTCGAGGCAGGCCCCTACAAGGCGCGTAAGCACTATTCCAGCCGATACAACAATGCCTACATGCCCTTCAGCGTGCAAGTCACCGGTAATATCTTCATCCACGGATTCCGTAGTGTTCCCAAATATCCAGCATCCCACGGATGCATCCGCCTTCCCTACCTAACCGACGGGAATCCAGCTCGCTTTTTCTATGAGTGGATAGACAAGGGGACTCCGATCTCCATCGTGAAGGAATAGCTTCACTCAAAAGACCCTCATGCCGCATGGGGTTTTCTACCGATTGATCCCATCCTCGATAAAGGACCACATCAATTCAGGGTAGAAGCGATGACCCTCCTGCCCCCAACGCAGGTCGAAATGGTCCGGCACACCAGTCGCTGCAAAGATCTTCTCGACGAGTGCCGCCGTAGCCTCCACCGCCTTCCTGCTGTGAAGGCCATCCTTCACGCCATGCACAAGGAGAAGCCTGCGCGGCGCGACAAGCCCCCCAAGATCTGACCAATCACCCCAGTCCCTCAAGCCGGGAACCATACAACAGTCGCAATGAAAAATAAACTCTTCCGGGCTCACCACTGAAGTGAATGAGCATCCGGGAACAGCAATCCTCACCCGCTCATCAAGCGCTGCCGTATAAGCGGTGACTACCCCACCCCCCGAGTTGCCACTCATGACGATCCGGGACTTGTCGACTGAGGGATGAGATTCCGCCCAATCCAGCAGACATTGCATATCCCAGACTCTCTCTCCGACAGGAGTCCTTCCGGCAACGAGGCAATGCATGAGCTGAGCTCTGCAGGGCCGATTTCCGTGACGCCCCTTGGGATCGGGAACCAATACCTCATCAGCCAGGCCACGAGTTGCAGGCACCAGAGCCACAAATCCACGCCGCACTGCCAATTCGGCAATATTTCCCTGCCTTCCCAGGATCTTTTCGCGATGTGCGTCGTCGCGAAAAACCCCGGCATAGGAATGCAGACCAAGGCGATCATGACCGTGCGGGCAAAGGAACAAAGGGAAACGCAGATTCCTCTCAGGAGACTTGGGCACGAGCAGATAAAAAGGGATCGAGATCCCAGGTTCGGTTTCAATTTTACAGAGACTGCGATGATAGGCCCCGCCAACCTCTACCGCTGTTCCCTCGGTTACCACCGGGCGGAAGGAAGATAGATCCCGACGCATGCGCGCGAGGCCAGTCATTTTCAAAAGTGCCGATCGGGCCTCCTTCTGCCATTCCCCAAGCACCCTGTCCCCATTGAAGGCATGACGCTGCTCACCCCGCTGGATCCGTTTCAGATACTGCCGGGTCTCCTCCGGATACTCTACAAACGGCTGACTCTCCTGCCCGATCGCCACAAGAACTCCGACCAGCAGCCCCACACACAGCGGCACTTTCATGGCACCACTGGAACAAGGGATACATCTCCTAGCAAGAGCAACCAGCAAAGAGTCACCTCCGCTCTGCGTAGAGACTTTCCATCCACGCAATGGCTGCTGGCTGGATGATCTCGTGCCCTCCGTCAAAGATGGTGACCGTTGCAGTCGCGGAAGAGCGCCGGAAAACAGGCTGCTTTCCGCCAAAGCTTTGATCGGGATCGGCCTTCTGGAGTGCATCAGGCAGACGGGCCTCCCGGGTCATGAATGCGATTTCTTCCGGGGCAACCCGGTCCTTAATCTCGCAAACTTCATTAAAGGCCAGCAACGAGTGACTGATCGGAACGCTACCATTGTGTCCATCCGTGATACCCGTCGCGATATGCAGAGGCACTCTACCTTTGGCGTTCTTCAGATAATGTAAGGGCGAGCGCTTCCGGTATTGCTCATCAACGGCCGGACTATCTCCCGGTTTTCCACCGCAGGACTTCACAATATCACTCCAGTAGCGACGGCCGCTCTTGAGGTTCTCATGATACCAAGCCCTCAGGTCTGAGATGGAGGCCCACGCGGAGATTCCCGCAAATAATTCCGGATGCCTGCCCGCCATCACCAGACAATGGTAACCCCCTCCTGAGCTTCCCACCAGAAATACGGCCCTGCTCTGAATTCTGGTCGTTGTCCTGGCATACTTCACCGCGCTGACGATATCCCCCACCACAAGATCAGAGCCGGTAGCCTCGGGTCTCCTTGCGGGCCCCCGGAAGTCAGGGTGGATATAGGCCCAACCTTTCTTCATGCACCATTCCCTAATAGGCTCGTAGTGCCCCTGCTTGAAATCACCCGACCAGGTATGCAGAGCGACCACCAGAGGAACCGGCTCTCCCGGATTAGGATCATAAAACATGGCGGACTGCATGGAATTATCCGACTCACTGCGGTAGGAGACCTCTCCAAAATCGCCATCTCCTGCAAGAAGAGGCCCAATAAGAAATCCCATCGCTATCGCCCTAAGCCATACGAAATAAAATCCATCTTTATTCATGCATTCATGCTGACCACCCACCTGGTCCTCCGTCAATAATTCACTCCTGACAAGGCCTCAACCCCTCTCCGCGACTCCTCTGGACAAGCGCCTGACAGCCATTAGGATAAGAACATGAAAAACATTGTAGTCCTCACTCTCACCTTCGCAGCACTAATGCAGGTCAGCTTAGCCAACCTGACGATACCACGCTCGGTCTTTAAGATGGCAGACCTCGAAGCCGCCAAGACCAAAGCCACCGAAAGCGAGAAGCCTCTGGTCTTTGTCTACACGGACCCGGGAACGAACTGAGGCCCATGTCTGGCCACCAGTTCGGCGGCCTTTAAATCATTTCGGAGCGTGGGAGTGGTAGTCTTCGCCGACGCCCGCAAAGACACTGCCTTGCTGCCTGCAGGCGCGAAGCAAGTTCGAGCCAAGGGAGGCAACACCATCCCGATGGTTTTTGTGACTACTGCAGATGGAGGAAAGGGCATTGACGCCATTTCCTACGCGACGTTGAAAAGCGATATGTCCAAGTCCGTCCGGACACTGCGTAAAACCCTCGCCAATGCGGAAGTCGTGGGTGAAGGACCGGTCGCGAAGAGACCGGCCACGGTGAATTCCGAAAGCAACCCACAGCTCTCTGAAATCCCTGACTTCAGGCATTGGACTACCACTGCAGGTAAAAGCTTTGAGGCTGCAGCGACCAAGATTGAAAACGGAAGAGTTCTCTTCCTCCTCCCCAACGGAAAAACCCTCTGGGGGGAGATCTCGAAACTCTCCGCAAAAAGCCAGAAGAATCTGCCTTCTCACTAGGGAGAAAAACCTCTGCGGTTTGATCTTTGACTGCGCCCGTCTCCACCGCGAGAGGGGCGCTTTCTTTTGGATGAAGCAAGCCCATCGCGAAATGAGCGGGCCCTCAGACTATTACTTCGACCCGGCGATCCAATTCTTTTGCCGGCCCCCATGCATGTGAAGCTTACCGTCAGCACTGGCAATCATAAGTGCAGTCATTGCATTACCTATCGGGGAGAGACCCAGATACTGATCTCCACCGATATTCCTCTTGCCTCCAAAGTAGGCCGCCGACCCTGAAGCATTTCGACTCAACTCAAGGAATGGCCTCCATTTTTCCATGATCTCACGGTGCGCCATGGGGTCCACACTCTTCAAGCCCGCAAATCCAAAAATCAGACCAATCGAGGACATGGCGTGAGCATGCCTCATTCGCCCATGGTGAGCTGCAAGGGCCCCTGCCAGACGGAGTATCATTCCTTCCTTTGCACCAGTGATCGCGAGCGCGGATGCCATCGCCCCGGTCCGGGCGGCAATGTCTGGACTCCGAGGCGCCTTGGCGGAATACCCTAAAGCTCCAGTCCTCTGATCGAGAGAAGCTTCAACTTCTCGATACGATCGACTCCATGCGACCACATCTCTCACGTGTCCACATTTCTCAGCAAGCGCCCAAGCCAAGTGCGCCTGAGAATTAATGATAACCAGACCTCCCCCGTTGTAGGGAATATCGAAGTGATGCCCCATTTTTCCCCGTGGCGTCACCCTGGCAGCAAGAAGATCACAATTCGCCTGAAGGAACTTGAAGAAAGATGCGTCACCCGTGGCAAGTTGATACTCTGCCATGAGGATAGCACTGCTAGCCGCCTGCCAGTTCTTCGGGCCCACCTTAGGGTCTTTGGGATCAATGGATGCCGTGCTCTTCTCGTTGATAAAACGAATTGCGGCCTTAACCGCCGGCAGGAACTGCACGTCATCGGTAGCGAGCAGGGCAAGCCCACAGAAGGCGGAGGTATAAACATCCGCGTCACCCCCTACCCCGGGTTGCCAGCGCCCACTTTTCTGCTGGGTAGAAAGCAGGTGAGCCGCAATTCCTTTCAGCAACTTCGCAGGGTCCAAGCGTCCTCCGGGAAGGCGCACTTTAAGGGCAAGTCGGTTGCCCCCTCGCTGCACCTCAAGGTCAAGATCGGGTGGTGCCGTGGCTCGAGCAGCATCGTAGGCACGGGCGAGCTCTGTCTGCGGACCCGCCAGCCCCGTTTCAGTCGCTTTTGAAAACCGTGCCGATAGGCCTTCTTTCGGGCAGATGATCCGGTCCCCAACCTGCAAACCCGCTTTATCTGCCGGCCCTTCTTTCCCAAGGTCCACAATAAGAATCTCGCTCTCCCCATCAATGAGGCGTCCAGTCGCGGAAATGACTCCGAGCGGAAAATCATGATGGTCTCCTTTCTTACTGTTTTCCAGCTTAGGATGATAAAGGGGGAAGGCTGGATCTCCCACGCAATACATCCCGGGCAAAAGCGAGAAGAGCAACAGCAGCCCCGATTTCATGGAAACGCGGGGCAGCTCAGCCAACCTCTGAACATTCAACATCTCGCCGCAAAATAAATAGCTCCTACTTCGCCTTCGAGTGGGCCCAGCCAGGTATTGACCCATCTCCGGTTTTCTCGCCTCCGAGAACCCAGCTAAGGTTGAAACGGGCTAACGTTGACCCTCCTTTAGGCCCGCCCTCAAAATGAAGGAGCACAAGGCCTTCAGTGTTTGTTCCAGGACGACCGGAAGTCATCGCTGAATAGGCAAAGGAGCCCTTGAAAACAAGCCGCTTCAGCGGCCAGGTCTTTCCGCCATCAAAGCTTGCCCAGACAGTCCCAAGCCGTCGCCCACCCGGGCTGTCACAATTACTGTAGAGAAGGACGTCCCGACCTTTCACATTCAGCCGGGTCAGACCGGCCATGCATCCGTAATTGGTATTTTGCGGCCCATCGGGAAGAACCTTGCAAAACGTCAGGTCCTTCCAGCTCTTTCCACCATCCGCGCTGGTCGCCGTCCAGCGCCGCCGAGGGTCCGCCCCCTCCTGAGCCCAGTGCCGTCGAGAATTATAATACACGGTGCCATCACTCAGCTCCGCGATGGTGGCCTCTCCCGTTCCGTTGGCAGGGAACGGGTCGCTGGTTTCCCATGTTTTTCCT
>MDTC01198470.1_pt1 | contig 13114 bp, 11 predicted proteins | sample 811181 | NCBI WGS metagenome assembly MDTC01 (sample SAMN05326644, study PRJNA326480) | marine metagenome | isolation source: seawater | place: Pacific Ocean: North | collected 2011 | reverse complement strand
TTGTAGATGATGGTGGAGATGCAACATTACTTATTCATAAAGGATATGAATTGGAAGAATTCTATAATAGTAATGGCAAAATTCCAGAAATCACTACTACAAATAGAGAAGAGATAGTAATTGAAGAATTATTAAGAAAGATTCATGATTCTAATCCTGACTATTGGCATAAAATTATTCCAGATATTATTGGAGTTTCAGAAGAAACAACCACGGGTGTTGCACGATTAACACAAATGAACGAGGATAATAAATTATTATTTTCTGCTTTCAATGTTAATGACTCTGCAACCAAATCAAAATTTGATAATCTTTATGGGTGTCGGGAATCACTAGCAGACGGAATTAAACGTGCTACGGAAGTAATGCTAGCAGGAAAAACTGTAGTAGTCTGTGGATATGGCGACGTAGGTAAAGGATGTGCTCAATCTATGAAGTCTTATGGATGTAAAGTTATTGTTACTGAAATAGACCCTATATGCGCATTACAAGCTGCAATGGAAGGTTTTGAAGTTAAAACACTTGAAACAATCATAGATAAGGGGAATCTATTTGTTACCACTACAGGGAATAAAGATATTATTACACTAAAACATATGAGAGAAATGCGAGATCAAGCTATTCTTTGTAATATCGGTCACTTTGATAATGAGATTCAAGTTGATGCTTTAAATGATTCTGATGCTACAAGAGAGCAGATTAAACCACAATATGACCGTTATACTTTTCCTAACGGTAAAGAGATATTTTTACTAGCTGAAGGTAGATTAGTTAACTTAGGCTGTGCTACAGGACATGCTAGTTTTGTTATGTCAACATCATTTGCTAATCAAGTATTAGCACAACTGTTTTTAGCCAAAGAAAAACCTGTAGTTGGATTATATAATTTACCAAAAGAATTAGATGAGGAGGTAGCAAGATTGCATCTTAATCATTTGGACGCAGATTTAACAACTCTTTCAGCGGATCAGGCAAATTATATAGGCGTAAAAATTGAAGGGCCCTATAAAAAAGATGAGTATCGCTATTAAATATTCTTTGAACAATAATAGCTTTTTTTAAAAAAATTCTTCAAAAATATGATTCGTTATTTAAAATCTTACTTTTCCTTTAATGCATATTTAAGCGTAGATATATGTAGAATATTTGTATGCATATCTGCTTTGATTTCTCCATTATTTTTTACTAATTATTTATTATTAAACAATGAATCTTACTTAATAAATCCGGATCCTAAAGGTATTGTTTATTTTATATCATTTATCATTGATGACTTATCAGTTCTACGCCTATTTAAATATATTGGCTTTATTGCATGTATTAGCTCTATTTTCGGTATTTGGACTAACTTCTCATTTAGAATATTAACTATATCAATCATGATATTGTCTAGTCTTTTTTATACTTATGAGGAAGGAAGCGCTCATCAGTTCAACATGTTAAATTTTACGCTTATTGGTTTATCTTTATCACATCTAGGTAATAATTTATCATTTGACAAATTGATACTTGGGAGAAAAAAGATCTACCACCCATTAGTATTCTCTTTACCTATTTTATTTGCTCAGTTTTCGTTAGTATGGCATTTTTTTAGCGCCTTTACATACAAATTATTTATTCGCTCTGGCTGGGAATGGATTTTTTCTGATAACATGAGAAATACTTTATTACTTCAGAATTTTTACTTAGGGGAATCTTCGCCAATCAGAGAACTTGTTTCTAGCAATATCTTCCTCTACACATCTGCTGCTGCTATCAATATATTTTTGCAATTTATATTAATTTTTAGTCTTTTATTTTTTAAAAATCCTAAAGTAAGATCTATTTTTTCTATTATATTTATATTTGAAACGGCAGGTTTATATATTTTTGCAGGAAGATTTCCATCCATTTTCTCATTCAATTTAGAGTGGATTCTTTTAGCCTGCTTTTTTATTGATTGGGATTACTTTCTTAAAAACCAAACAAATAGCCTATATAAAAATTCATTAAGTATATTAGAAGGAGGAAAATTAATATTTTTAATAATATTAATAATATTAAATATTACTATTTCTTATGCATTCATTGGCAAAGATAAAGCGTGGACATATCCTTTTTCTGCAACCTCTATGTATTCATATACCAATGCTAAAAAACCATACGATAAACACCAATCTTTTGAAATTTTTGCAATCACTTATGACATAGGAAATAAAAAAATAAATTCTAAACATCCTGATTCTAAAAAAATTCACTATGAAAATTATATTGGTAAATATGAGTCAGTTTTTGGATCCAAGCAAACTATCAAAAGTAAAAAGAAGATAATAGGGGGCAATGAATCATTAAGTGCATATTATTCTTTATTATCAATTCCTGCATATCCAGAACCTGCTAATATTGATATTATATCGAATTATAAAATTATTGATATAGATAGCAATGGTAATATGACCTATGTTTTAGTTTCCTATCAAAAAAAATCTAACATATTAAAGGTAGAATTCAATAATATTAATTCAGAACTAGAATTTACAAAACGTAAAATAGATTATGATTACTTAGAATCTTTAGGTAAAAAACACTCTCCAGTGATCAAAAATATTGGTCCCCATTCCAACCTTTTAGTAAGAAAAATTAGTAATAATACATATGAAATTATCGAATCATTGGATGAAAAAAACTATTTAATTTGTGTGAAAGTATATAATAAAGAAAATCAAGATTTTATTTATTATAAGGGGGTAATAATAAATAATGAATATGAAAAAATTAAATCATTAAAAGACATATTTTAATTTTATACTTACGATTATATTAGACAATGAATAGAAATATTATATTTGTAGATGGAGAATGTATACTCTGTAATAAATTTTTGAATCATGTTAATAAGATTGATTCAAGCAAATACTACTATTATTCAACTATCCAAAGTGAATTATGTCAAAAACTAATAAAAAGAGAAAGAATTGATCAACTTGGCATAGACAGCGTTATTCTGTATGATAAGAATATATTATACTATAAGTCTGATGCGATATCTAAAATTTTGTCACGCTTTTCATTTAAATGGAAAATTATTTCATTTATTTTGAGGATAATACCGCGCTTTATTAAAAACGGTATATATGATTTGATTGCAAAATATAGATTTAGGCTTTTTGGAAAGAAAAAAAATTGTAAAATTGAAACAAATATTTATAAAGATTTAATAATATAATCAATTATAAAATAAGAAGTATTGAATTGCAGATATTAGTTTAATCTTTCATGAGAAGAAATTAAGCTATTTATTAGCGCTTTAAATTCTTTTCTATCATTTTTATTATATAATTTCTTCAATGATTGAATCCACTCAAATATATTAAATTTCTCATACTCTTCTTTTGTAGAATATATTTTAGGATGAATAGTATCTTTTAAATCTTCTTCTTTTATTGCTAACTCTTCATATAATTTTTCGCCTGGTTGAAGACTTGTAATTTTAATTTCAATGCCTTCTCCGTTGCCTTCTTTTACCTTAAATCCATTAATACGAATTATTTTTTTAGCAAGCTCATAAATATTGTAGGACTCGCCCATTTCAAGAATAAATGTATTATGATTATTTTTAATTGCGCTACTTTGGATAATTAATTGTGCAGCTTCGGGAATGGACATAAAATATCTTGTAACTTTCTTATCCGTAACCGTAATAGGTTTACCCAATTTAATTTGATTTTCAAAAATTGATAGAACAGACCCAGATGAATTCAGCACATTTCCAAAACGGACCGTGTTAAATTGAGTTTTTCCAAAATTATTCATCTTATTAACAATCATCTCTGCAATCAATTTAGATTTACCCATATAATTTGATGGACGGACTGCTTTGTCAGTGCTAACTAATACAAACTTATCAATATTATGATCAACGCATAATTTTGAAATCAAAAAAGTAGAGTAAATATTATTCATTACAGCATAAAGTATATTTTCTTCAACCATTGAAACATGTTTATAGGCTGCAGCATGAAAAACTATATCAAAACTATAATCTTTTATAATTTGTTTTATAAATACTTCATCAGAAACTGATCCTAAATGAATATCTACCTTATCTATTTTATCTATTAAGCTGTTTTTAAGATTAAAAAGGCTGATCTCGCTCATATCAACAGCTACAACTTTCTTTGGATTCAGATTTAGTACTTGATTGGTTAATTCAGAACCAATAGAACCGCCAGCCCCCGTTATTAAAATAGTTTTATTATTAATATTTTTTTCTAATAATTTATTGATAGGATTTACTGTTTGTCTTCCGATAATATCTTCAATTCTAATATTTTTCATATCAGAAAAATTAGATTTTTTCTCTACTATAGATTTTATCGAAGGTACAATCTTTATAACCAAGTCTTCATCAATCAATTGCATTAAAATTTCTTTTTTTCTTTCAGAATTTATGGATGGGAGTGCAATAAAAATTCCATAGCAATTAAATTTTTTCTTTAATTCTTTAATTTTTTTTGAAGAAAATATGTTAATGGAGTCAATTTTTTCTCCTATTCTATTTTGATCATCATCAATAAAACCTACAACGCTATACTCTGGATTATGTACATTTAAGGATTTGTAAAGTTTATTTCCAGATGAGCCTGCTCCATATATTAGTATATTTTTTAATAATACGGCTCTTTTATAAACAATCGATTGTGCTAACAGTCTTGATATTACAATTCCTAAAAAGAATATTACTAAAAAGGAATATGTAAAATATGTATCTAGGCTAAAGAAGGTGCTGATTGCATAGAACATAGAAGTTAGTATAATAAAAACATAAGCTATCTCTAATATGGCTTTATTACTTAGGTATTTTAATTGATTAGAATAGCTTCCTAAATAATAAAAAATTAATACTATTAATGTGGATAGAAGACTATTTATTATTAGAGTTTCTCTAATGATTGCATCATTTAAGTTTACAATAAGAGGAGAATACGTTTTAAAGTATAAAAAATAGCTATTTATCGCAAAAGCAATTGCTATATCACTAAAAATAATAATTTTTATTTTTGAAAATCTACTTAACGAAAGTATGGAATTAATGATATTTTTAATCATTTTTTTCTATTGATATAAATAATCTCAATTGTTCTCTGTCTTGAAAATCTAAATAATTCATAGATAGACAGTAGTTTAATACAATTTTTTGAACTGTTAGTGGGAAAAAAATTCCTACAGGAGTTAAAAATATTGGGACAATAAAATCTTGAACTTTATATTTAGCATATATTTTATTATGAATTTTTGATTTTAAAGGTAAAATTTTATTAATATAAAAACTTTCTGATTCTAAATATTTGCTTTCATTTACAAATATTAGAGTTACTAAATCAATAATTCCTGGCTTGATATGATTTAAATAATCAAATAGATATGAATGTGACTTAAAATATTTAATATTTTCTGGTCTTGGTCCAACAAGAGATAAATTTCCTAAACATATATTAAATAGCTGTGGCAGTTCATCTAATTTAAATTTTCTCAATATATATCCAGTTTTAGTGACTCTTAAATCGCTATTTAAAGTAACCCCATCACCGTCTGATTGAATCATGCTTCTAAATTTATAAACAATGATTTCTTTTTTTCTAAGCCCTACTCTTTTAGCATGATATATCAAAGGTAATCCATTAGATATGGCTAGAATAATAGAAATAATAATAATTAATGGGAAAAATATTATTAACAAAAAAATTGAGACTAAGTAATCAAAAAAACTGATCACTTTTTATACTCTCTATATAAGCTATTAAGGTTTTCATCTATATAGTCTATGTCTTTATCACTCAAAGATGGGTAGATAGGCAAAGAAATACATCCTTCAAAGTAATTACAGCTGTTTGGAAAATTTTTATCTTCTAAGGCGTATTTATTTTTATAGTATGGCATTCTATGTAGTGGTATATAGTGTACAGAAGTTCCGATACCGAGATTATTCAATTTTATAATTAAATCGTCACGTGTTATACTCCAATATTTTTGATCAATATGAATAATATAAAGGTGTCTTGCATTTTTGTATTTTTTATCATAGAAAAATCTATTTATTCCTACAATACTATCAATAATCTTATCATATTTTTTTGAAATCTCTTGTCTTCTTTTTTGAAAAATATTTACTTTTCTTAGTTGCTGCACACCAAAACCAGCGGCAATATCTGTTAAGTTATATTTATAGCCCAATTCATCAACTTCATAGTACCATTTTTTTGAATCTGTAAACCGATCCCATGCATCTTTGCTCATTCCATGAAGAGAGAGCTTTCTAATCCTTTTAGCAAGAACTTCATTATTAGTAGAGACAGCTCCACCTTCTCCGCCAGTAGTAATATTTTTATTTGCATAAAAAGAAAAGGCTGCACAGTGATCTGCATTTCCTACTTTACCTATATTAGAAGTTGTTTCTAGTGCATGCGCACAATCTTCAATAATTTTAAAATGATATTTCAATGAAAGAGATGTTAATGATATCATATCAGCAGCATAACCACCGAAATGGACAGGTATAACAAATTTAACTTTGCCTTTCATCTTCTTTAATATAGATTCTACTTCTTCTGTATCGATACATAGAGTTTGAGGATTAATATCACATAAAATTACTTTTGCGCCAAAATATTCTACTACCTCTGATGTTGCAACAAAAGTTATATTAGGCACAATAACATAGTCATTAGGCTGTAGCTCCTGCGCTGCAAGAGACAAATGAAGAGCTGCTGTACAGGAATTAACTGCAATAACATGTTTTACTCCTAGATATTCGGCTAATTGATTTTCAAACTTTTTGACCATCGGTCCGGTCGTAATCCAACCGCTTGTAACTGATTTTTCTATGTTACTATCAATCTTTAGGGATGTTTTATAAAATGGTATATTTTTCATGGCCTATTTTATCAAAGTTAGAAATAGTTTATCAAGCTTACTTGCAATAACATCATCTGAACAATTTTTTCTAAGAAAATATCTAGAGTTTAAAGCTTTATGTTGATGATTATTAAAGTTGTTTATAAAATATTTAAGATGTTTTGCAATATGATCTGGTTGCGTACTTAAGCAAAAAGATGATCCTATCTTATCATCCATGTCTGAACATGAAGCATTATTGCCGATAGAAAATATTGGTATATTATAGCTCATATATTGATATAACTTAAGAGCACATAATCCATATTTGTTATACAGATCACTTTTATACAAAAGTGAAATTCCAAAATTGACTTTATTCATATACTTGAGAGTCTCTTTTTTATTTTTTCTACCTATAAAATGTACATTCGATATATTATTTTTTGATACATATTCTTTTGCAATATTCAGCTTTTCTCCCTCTCCAATAAAAACAAACTTACATTCTAAATCATCACACAATTTTACTCCTTTTAAAAATTCTAAAATAGGTCTAAATGAATTCATATTTCCTGAGTACAAACCAACAATTGGTTTATTATTCTTCTCTTTTATAGGATTATCTATCATGTTTACAGACTGCCTAATAAATTCAAAGTTATTATATCTTATTTTATATTCCTTTAAATATGTTTCATAATTTGTTATTGGACTAATAATATAGTCTGAAAATCTATGGGAAAAAAATTCGATTGCTTTATAGAATAGATAAAATGGATGAGCTACACCAATGCCATACAGTTCTTTTTGAGCTAGAGGCCAAATATCTCTAACCTCTATAATTATCTTCGCACCAATTATTTTGGCTAAAAAGATTGATGGTATAGTTATAATAGAATTTGGTACGCTAACTAGCAATATTTTTGGTTTTTCTTTTAACGCTAAATTAATATTGAAAATTAATCTGATCGAAAATTCTAAAGTTCCTAAAATTTTATTAATTTTTTTATTATTAATAAAATTATTCTTGAGTAATAAGTAATCTACATTATCAAAATTAAAATTTTTATATGTTTTTGTATTTTTAATATTGAAGTTATGATGACCGCTAGAGGATGAAGAAACAATTCTCATTTTATAGTTATGATTATTTGATAATTTTTTTACTATAGAATGATATTTTGTATAGTAACCAAAATCTTCGGGAGAAGTATATTGACTAATTATCCAAACATTATTTTTTTGCATTATATTGTTCCAATATGTTACTAATTTAAGACTTCCATGAAAAGAAAAAACTATTAAAAAATGAACATAAAAGGTATCCAATATCGATTGAAAAGAGATTTAATAAGTAGAAATCATTTTCATCACTATAAAAAGAATCTTAGCCATCTCAAAAATAAAAATTATAATTTTTATACGTTAAGAGAGGTTTATAGCAATCCTAAATATGAAAATATGGTGGGGCTAAGACATGATGTAGATATAAATGACCCTGTAGGTAATTTTATGTTTTATAATATTGAAAAATCAATTGGTGCTAAATCAACTTTTTATTTTCGATTATCTACTATAAAAAAGCATAAAAAACTTATAAAAAATCTTATACAAGATAACTTTGAAGTAGGATATCACTTCGAAGAGCCTGCTAGTTTTATGAAAAAAAATAAAATTAAAAGCTTGAATGAATTGAGAAAAAATAAACATGAAATACAAGATCATTTAAGTCAAAATATTTTGAAATTTGAAAATATTATAAATAAAAAAATTGATTCTATCTGCGCTCACGGCGATTGGATAAATAGAGTGTACAATTTTACAAACAGTGAATTTATTAGTCAAAAATTTTTAGATGTAAACAATATAAAATTTGAAGCATACGACGATAAATTAAAAAATTTATTTGATTACTATCTTACAGACACAAGCAGTTTTAATACTATTTGGAAAAATGATTATTCCCCAATTAATGCATCCGACGAATCGTATAAAAAGTTATATATTCTAACTCACGAAAGAACTTTTCACTTGGAAAGAAAATCTAGCTGGGAATCGAATATAAAGACATTATATGAAAAAATATTATTTAGATAAGTATTCTACTAAATCATTTTGTAAAGCATATTCTTTACACTTACTAATGCCATTTTTATCAAATAATAGTTTTATGCCTTTTTTATCTATCCAGCATAAAAATTTTGCAGGATTTCCAACAACTAACGAGAAAGGTTTTACGTCTTTTGTTACAACAGCCCCTGAGCCTATCATAGAATATTCTCCAATAGTATTTCCACAGACAATTGTTGCGTTAGCTCCAATCGATGCAGATTTTTTTACTAAAGTTGGTGCATAATATTTGCTTCCTCTTTGAGGAAACTCAGACCGTGGAATTAAAACATTTGTAAAAACACAAGATGGTCCACAAAATACATAATCTTCAAGAGTTACTCCTTCATAAACTGATACATTATTCTGTATTTTAACCCCATTTCCGATATTGACATTATTTCCGATATTGACATTCTGGCCTAATACACAATTACTACCAATAGTAACATTTGCTTGGATATGAGAAAAATGCCAAACTTTAGTACTATCTCCCATTTTGACATTCTTATCAACAATAGCTGTATCATGTATAAAAATATTACTCATTAATCGCTAAACCTTCTAAAGCTTTCACAACATTAATTGATAATTTAAGATTGCTCAAATCGCTGCTATTCTCTATAATAGATTTAATAAAATATTTAAGCTGACTGTCCAAAGCCATTTCATTAGGAAAATCAATTCTCTCACTTCCTTTATCGTTCATAGATATATGATCTTTTTCTATTAATACATCTTTTTTATAAAAAATAATTTTTTTATCTTCCCTTGAGTCTTCAAATACCAACATTCCTTTTTCTCCTATAATTACAAAACGATGTTCCTTGAAAGGATGTAACCAGTTTACAAAGATATGTCCTTGAATACCATTATCAAATGAAAAAGATGATAAGGAGTTATCATCATTATTAGTGCTGACAATAGAATTCCCTATATATTTTGTACTAAAACTTTCAGAGTTAGCAAATAGTAAAAATAGTGATATATCATGTGGAGCTAAACTCCATAGTGCATTCTCAACTGTTCTGATTTTACCAAAATTTAATCTATTGCTATAAATATATTTAATTTTACCTATTACTCCTTTGTCAACTAGCTCTTTCATTTTTATAAAAGCAGGATGATAGAGGAGTAAATGGCCACCCATAGCAAAAACATTATTTTTTTTTGCTAGTAATAATATTTCATTGGCATGATCTAATTCCATTGTAATGGGTTTTTCAATTAAGATATTTTTAGCTTCTTCTAAGAGTTTTTTGGCAATATTATAATGTGAATTGACAGGAGTAGCTATAATGTACCCATCAAAATTATGATCAAATGTTTGCTCAATATCTGTGAAAAGTAAACATTCATTATTCAAGCCTTCTATTTTATCTAATTGCTTTTTATTAGCATCTACAATGCCATGTAAATATCCCATATCATTAAGCGTTCTAATATGATTTTTCCCCCATGGACCTGCACCAATAACACAAATTTTAATATTGGGAATCATTTTTTATTAAACATTTTTTTTCTGATATCAGTTGCTGATATTTTAGAAATTATATCTGGGGGGCAGTGTTCAATAATATCATACCCTACTCCTCTACCATAATTAATGGACTCTAAATCAGGAATAATGATAACCTTCACACGCTTTTCCTTGATAAGATCAGAAAGCTCTTTCTCAACATTTTTTTTGACTTCTAATGGAGAAAAAGGATTAGAGTCATCTTTTTTGGTATCTCTGATAGCAATACAAACATTTTTACCACCATTGAGCCTTTGATCTATCAACCATCTATGGCCCTTGTGCCATGGTTGCCATCGTCCTATAAATAGTGAATATTTCATATATTTTTATTTTTTAATTTCATTTTCGAATAAAGAATATTAACAATAATGAACCTAATAAACCATGCGTAAAAATAGTTGTTGTGAGTGATGAGTTAGTTAATGATACTAGCGGAATAATTACGCATGAATAAGAAATAAAATGTGGTTTATTTGATCCAGAAAAATCTATTAATGCCATAAATATTCTAATAATTATAATATATAATAATGAACTAAAAATACCAAGCTTAGTATAACTGTCAGCGAGAAAATTTGTATTTGCCCAGTTCCCTTCTGCAAAATAGTATCCACCTATTACGGCTGGTAAATCATATTTAAATGGGAATAATGATAAGTTTGAAAATATACTTACGTCTGAAAAATATGTAAATCCATTAATAGAAAAGTATTCATAGTATTTTTCTGATATCAACACTGGTAAAAAAAACATCCTCCTTATAACTAAAATATTAATTAGAGAATATTCCAATGCCATGTCAATAACGATGCTTATAAAAAGAAATGTAATTAAATATTTAAAATATGTTAAAGTAAAAGCCTTAAAATTGCTCTCTTTTCTAAAAAGAACAAAATAACTCACTAATATTAATATAGGAGCAAATAAAATCATTTTATATGACGTTACTAAAAATAAATAAACATATAAAATTATGGTTAAAAAAATTAAAAGGAATTTTCTATAGAAAAGTGAATAGCCTAATAAAAAAGGTAATAATACATTATGAGTATTAGATATAATATAATTTACTAATCCTAAATCACTTAGAAGTACTGCAACATCTTCTCTTGCTATATAAAGCTCTTGACCTAAAAGATTAAAAAGATTGAAATTTATAGTTGTACCAAAAATTGTAAAAAACATCAATGATATAGCCATAAATAAAAAATATGGCCAAGTTTCTGGTGAAGAAGTCAGTATGCTTTCATAAGATATTTTAATATTATTATTAAAATCTATTTTTTTATTAAACATACCAATCAGAACAATAAAAATAGCAGTCCACAATAGAAAAAATGTTGATTTTATTGCTCCAAAAGTAAATAATGTTGCAGCGGGTAAAAATAATATTGATACGCACATTAATAAGAAAAAATTTGACAAACTATATTCTTGAATTTTAATAATCGTTGCTAAAAATAGTGTAATTATACACGTAAAGAGGAAAGTAAAAAATGAAAAATTATTAATAAGTCCTTGATAGGACCATAGCTCTGTAATATGGTAATAATAGGTAAAATCAAATAACAGTTTTGATACCAAGAATATAGAAATAAATTTTATTTTAGTTCTATCTGTTGTATCTAAGGTGGTCAAGCTATCTATTTTTTGAAATGATAATAATATATAGATAGAGGAATATTAATAAAAAATACAGAAAGCAAAAATATTATGATTGAGGTTTTTATTGTCGGGAAAAAAGCTTTGCCAGCAATTGATGGATGATCTACAATAATAAGACCAGATATCGTACTTATTTCTTCTAAGTAGAGTTTATCTAATCTTTGTTGATTGTTCCAAAAAATTTGCGATGTTAAATCTAATTTATTTTTAAGTCTTTCATGTTTTAGTATTAACATAGGCGATTCAAGATAATTACTATTTGTTTCAAAAAATTTGACTAACTCAGATTCTAGTTTCTGTATTATGTCTTCTAGATAAATTTTTTGTTCCTTTAAGTAATTTTTCTCTTCATATGTAAGCGATAAAAGAATTTCTTTCCTTGTTAATAAAAAATCGTCTACAACTTTATTACAAAGAGCAAATGCTATATCAGGACTATCTCCAATTACATCGATGTTGTAAATGCCAGTTTCAATATCTTTATTAATTTTAATTATACTTTTTAGCTTGTTTTGGAAATCTTCACTTATATTTTCAGAATTAGCATTCTTAGGTATTACAATATCTAATATATTAACTACTATGCCTTCACTTGTATTGCTTTGTCCGTTAATTATAATAGATCCATCGATTAATTTGTCTGAAAAAGATCTACTTTTGAGCAATTTTTCTACGATATCTGGGGTATTAAATAATTCTTTGCTATTATTAAAGTTGTCTCCAAGTCCAAAAAGGGCTGCTGAATTTTGGATTTGCGATGAGGGAAATTCTTGATTTGGCATCAATACAAAAGATGACATGTATTGTGAAGGATAAAAAAAATAAAAAATAATACATAAAATCAGGTTTATAAAAGATGATTTTAAAATCCTTTTTTTATTACTCAATAATAAAAAAATAATTTTATCTATATCAATGTTGATTGTACTATTTTTATCTGAT
>MDTC01052641.1_pt1 | contig 13115 bp, 10 predicted proteins | sample 811181 | NCBI WGS metagenome assembly MDTC01 (sample SAMN05326644, study PRJNA326480) | marine metagenome | isolation source: seawater | place: Pacific Ocean: North | collected 2011 | reverse complement strand
TCAGGAAGGTCAAAAGAAAAAGGTTCTAAATTAGCAGAAGAGTTAGGTAAAAATGCCTATTATTGCTTATCTGACATAACAAAAGAGGAAGATATAAAAAGGGCAATTTCTTTTACCACTGATAAATTAAGTAAATTAGATATTCTTTTTAATAATGCTGGTGGACCTGTTGGAGCAGGTTTCGTTGAGGACCCTTTACTTGAAAATGTGACTCAAAAGAATATTGATTATGGAGTGCATTTACTTTTGGCAAGTGTAATTTTAGGAACTAAATATGCCATCGAGCCCATGAGAAAAAACGGAGGTGGTTGCATAATCAATAATTCAAGTATTGCAGGCCTGAGATATCGTCAAGGAGATTCCCTTTACTCTTCGCTCAAAGCAGCTGTTACGCACTTCACAAAAATGTCAGGTGTTGAATTAGGCAAAGACAATATAAGAGTTAATGCAATATCGCCTGGTGCAGTTGCTACACCTATATTTTGGGGAGGTTCTCAGGTTTCTAACTCCTTGAGTGATGAGGAAAACGAGAGAAAACTTAAGAAGCTTCAAGGCAATCTTGCAAAAGCTGTGCCATTGAATAGATCTGGTTTAGCTGTTGATATCGCAGAAGCTGCTTTATTTCTGTCGAGCGAAGCAGGAAGTTTTATCACTTGTCATGATTTAGTTGTTGATGGCGGAAGAACCTCTATGTTTAATGAATCATTAAGCTAATAGAGAAGTGAGCTCGAATTCTTAAATTAATATCCTGGGAAGGGATGGGTGAAATAAGAACAAGCTCACTCTCCAACACATCCGTGTGCAAGTGAAAGTTATAGAAAATCTATATTTCTTCAAGAACTTTAGTAGCTAAAAGTTACAACTAATAACTTAACTTCTTTTTTTGGTCTCCTCAATGGGGATCACATTAGGTAGTTTATCTTCACCAAAAGCATTCTTTGCAGTCATAGCAAACAAAGAGATGAATTTATTAATTGACTCTAGCCAGTCTAATTTCATACCTGCATTAGCAAGCTCTCTATTGATGGTTTCCGTAGAATGTTTACTTATGAATGATGCAGACTCCAGCATTCTATTCCTTCTCATCATGAAGCAATAATCAGTAACCTCTGAAAGAATGGATTCATCAAAAGTATACATTGTTACCCTTCTGTCCTTTTCTGATTTAAATGCATCTATATATCCCAAAGTGAGACCCTCCCTTATCGTGGCTTTAATGGAATCAATTTTTAATCTTTGGGATCCAATTTTTTCTGTACGGGTAAGATCTGTATAGCTGACCATTTCACCATTGCCATATTTCCATAAAAAAGTATGAAAAATTGTATATCGAGTGGCATTACCTAAGAACCATACATACCAATCTCGATCGACATAATAATGTTCTCCTCTTGAGTAATGATGCATTGCTTCACCCCTAGTCAAAGAACGCATTTCTGAATTAGACCAATTTCTTTTTTTCTTCATAATGGTTTCAATAATACAATAATTATATAAATGAAATTGCTATACATTTTATATTAATTAACTAAGGTCCGTATAATGAATTCCAATGGGGAAATAAATTGAATGCTTACAGGCTATTATTTTTTTTAACACTTCTTAATTTACTCAATTTTGTTGATAGGCAATTAATAGCGAGTTTTGCAAATTTTATCGTACCTGATCTTGGGCTTACTGATACCCAATATGGATTTTTAACAACAGTGCCTTTCATTGTTTTCTACTCCATTGCAGGATTATTTATGGGTGTTTTGGCAGATATGGTTAATCGACCTAAACTCATTGCCTTCGGCGTGGCATTATGGAGTGTTTTCACGGCCTTAACTGGAGTGGCAAAAGGGTTTGTTTCCATGGCAATACCTAGAATGTTTATTGGTGTGGGTGAATCCATACTTACACCAACATCAATGTCACTTTTATCAGACACGTTTCCTTCCAAAAGGATGGGCTTTGCGGCTGGTTTTTATTATATGGGAGTTCCTATTGGCGTAGGTGTAAGCTTATTAATAGCAGGTTACTTAGGAGAATCTTTAGGCTGGAGAAACTGCTTTATTCTTCTTGGATTAATTGGATTGATCTTAGGATTATGCGCTTTGCTATTTAAAGATCGCGAGAGAAAATACAATAATTCTTCTGATAAAGTAAATCAACTCTCAAAAGAGACAACTATAAATATTGTTAATACCCTTATCAAAGCTTTACAAACGTCCTCTGCTTTAAGATTCACTATACTTGCAGGAGTTTTTTATCATATTGTTCTGGGAGCGTCAGGTTTTGAGCAATTATGGTTGGTTCAAGAAAGAGGATATGAAAGATCTGAAATAGCTCAGCTAGTAGGTTGGATTGGTGTTTTTGCGGGATTAGCTGGAAACCTTGTGGGTGGACTGTTGAGTGATTGGTGGCAAGAAAATACTAATCAAGGTAGACCAATGTTTCTTTTTTGGCTCGCACTAATAACCTTACCAGTTGGTATTTTTTATAGATTTGTTGAACCTGGAACGTTTTTGTTTTGGACTGGTATTGTAATTGGGTATTTCCAATTGGGATGTTTCTTTGGACCAACTTTTTCAACAGTACAAGAATTAGTTCCTGAAAATATCAAAGCGACAGTCGTGTCCTTTTATATTCTGACTCTTAACCTTATTGGCTTAACCATAGGATCTCTCGGAGGAGGTTTTTGTGCTGACATTCTTAGATCTGCAGGCTATGCAGAGCCTTACACCCTAATGTTGGTTATTTTTTCAATAATTAGTATCATTTCTATACCTTGTTATTATTTTGCAGGAATAAAATATAAAGCAGATAAAATAACTCTAGAAAAAACTTTTAGCTGAGGAAAATATATGAAAAACGATGACCTTTATTTAGAACAAATACTGGTTGGTCCCATGGATAATTTTGTCTATTTAATTGGCTCTAAAAGTACCAGAGAAGTTGCCCTAATTGACCCTGCTTGGGATATAGATGCACTTTTGGAACATGTTCAAAAAAGAGGCCTAAAACTCTCATCGGTCTTAATTACGCATTATCATCCAGATCACTGTGGTGGTGGTATGGGAGGACATTCAATAGAAGGTATTGCTGAAGTTCTCGAAAAAGAACCTGTAAAAATATTCGTGAATAAACATGAAGCTGAAGGTTTAAAGAAGGTTACTGGCGTTTCCGACATCGATTTGAATATTGTAGAGTCAGGCGATCACTTGGCAATCGGAGAAAATGACATTGAATTTTTACATACACCCGGGCACACACCCGGCTCTCAGTGCTTCAAAGTAAATAATAATCTAGTTTCTGGAGATACTCTTTTTGTTCAAGGCTGTGGAAGAGTTGATCTACCAGGATCAAATTCTGAAGATATGTTTCATAGCTTAAGAAAATTATCGTCTCTTCCGGACGAAACTATTTTATATCCTGGACATCACTATAGTCCTCAAGAGTCTGAGACTATGGGTCGCGTGAAGGAAATTAACAGTTACATCAGAGTGGAGGATTTAGATCTTTGGAACCAAATAATGTAGTTAATTTTCTGCCCTACTCTCCTTGTAATTATTTAGTAAACCTCTAAAGTTAAGATACAACCAAATTGGTGTAACTGCGAGAATCCACCATAATTCAGTTACGACTAATAGGTAAATCCCAGGGACATTAACAAGTACAAAAATCAAAAATCCATACATTCTAGTTCTTGCACTTAAACTGGTTAGTAACAAGGTACCAAATAGAGAAAGGCCTTGATCCGCAAATTGAGCTACATTAAATAGATTAAATTCAAACATAATTTCATAAAATGAGTTGGAGCGGGTAGCCGGAATCGAACCGGCATCATCAGCTTGGAAGGCTGAGGTAATAAGCCATTATACGATACCCGCAGAAGGGTTTGCATTATACCTAAAAACTTAAAAATTAATCTTGAAAATCTTCGGATGTAGTGTGCTCTTCAACTAAATCCTTAAACTCACTAGGCTCTTGATTGAGTTCTCCATAATCAATAATAGGAGCAGCATCAATCTGTTCAGCATCAATGAATCTAGCTACTCTTTGAAGGCTTGAAACAATCATGGACTGTTCCCAATCATTAAGACTACTAAAGCTATCTCTAAACTTATCTTGAAGGAGATCTGGAGAAGATTCTAATACTTTCATACCTTCCTCGGTTATGTTTAGGTATTGAACTCGTTTGTCCTTAGTACCTTTTTCTCTCGTAATTAGATCGCGTTTAAGTAGTTTATTAATAACTGTAGCAATGGTTGTATATCTAAGACTTGTCATATAGGAGATATGTGTTGGGGTCGTATGTTTCTTGCTAGCTATGATTTTAAGAACAATGTGTTGGGTTGGTGTTAGCTGAGAATTTTTTGCTAAAAGTAAAGAGTTTATTTCGGTAGCACGCATAACTCTTCGTATTGCTACCAAAGCCTCTTCTAAGTGATTATCTTCTATAACTTTTTTCAATCTAACTCTCGTTTATAAGTTTCATCATATAGACCCTTCAACAAACTAATGCTCGCAACGATCAGTATAAATATAAAAGGTAATGCCATAGATATTGCTCCAGATTGTATCGCAGATAGGGCATACGAACCTCCTCCGATAAGAAGTACAGAAGCAAGCAATCCTTGCACAAAAGCCCAAAGGACCCTTTGTGATCGATTTGCAGAATCATTACCTCCAGATGAAATAGTGCTTATGACAAGTGAACCTGAGTCCGATGAGGTAACAAAAAATAAAACCAATATACTAAGAGCAAAAATACTTGAGAAAATAGGAAAGATTAGGCTATCTAACATATAAAAGAGGACTAACGATATGTCTGCCTGAGGCTCACTCAAATTTCCTATATTTTGTTCATTCTGAAAAATAGCCGTTTCTCCAAATGACGAAAACCAAATCAAAGAAAAAACTAGAGGTATAAACATGACTACGCAAATAAACTCTCTTATGGTTCTACCTTTTGAAATCCTAGCGATAAACATTCCTACAAATGGAGACCATGAAATCCACCATGCCCAGTAGAAAATAGTCCAGTCATGATACCAATCTTTATCAGAACTTCGGTCCCAACTACTTAATGGAAGAATATCCATAAAATAAAAAGTTAAATTTGAAAAGTAAGAGGACAAAATATTTTTTGTTGGACCGGTAATAATGACAAAGAAAAGTAATAAAAGTGCAAGAACGATATTTAAATTACTAAGAATTTTTACACCCTTGTCCAAGCCTCTGTATACAGAAAAAATAGCAATTGTTGTAATGAAAGCAATTATCAAAGTTTGTGTGGATAAAGTTTTGGGAAGATCGAAAAGATAGAGTAGACCCGAAGAAGCTTGTTGTGCTCCTAAACCTAATGATGTTGCCAAACCAAAGAGAGTAGCCAGCACGGCTGTTGTATCAATTAGATCACCTCTCCATCCCCAAATTTTTTCGCCAAATAAGGGGTAGAAAATTGAGCGGATACTAAGTGGTAACTTCCAGTTGTAATTAAAGAAAGCTAAAGATAAACCAATAATTGCGTAAACAGACCATGCACTTAAGCCCCAATGAAATATTGTTGCACTAAATGCTAATTGTCGTGCTTCATCAGATAGAGGTGACACGCTTAAAGGTGTCCCAAAAACGCCAGTATAATAAGACAAAGGCTCAGCTGCCCCGTAAAAGGTCATCCCGATACCTACTCCAGCTGCAAACAACATACAAATCCACGAAAAGAAGGTGAATTCAGGTTGACTGTCATTTCGACCAAGTTTGATATTGCCGAAAGGTGAAACCATTATTAACAATAACAATAATAGAAAAGTAGTCATGGAGACTGTAAAAAGAGTATCAAACCAGTTAACAACAAATACTCTTATTTCAGTTAATATATTGGAAGACTCCTTTGGATAAGCAAGAACTAAAATCGAGAAGATCAAAGCTAATGCAAGACTAGAAAAAAAGACAGGAAAACGCACATCTAAACCCAAAAAAGAAACATTTTTTATATTAGGACTGAAAGTATTTTGTTTCATTTTATTGACCTTTTATTAATTCAATATCTTCTTCAAGAAGAAGGTTGCTGTCTAACACTTCCAATAAAGGTTTAAGATGTTTAGCGTAAGGCTTCCAACGACCCATGCCCTCTTTATTTACAGGCTTTCTTACCTGTTCTGAACTTGCAGTCCTCACAGATCTTTCAGTTTTATAAAAGGAAATACACTCCTCTTCGAATGGAAGTTCTAGAAAGGTTAATATTCTAGTAACTTGACCCTCGAGATCACTTATTAAATCTTCATTATTAACTCTCAAGACTTTCTTTGGTAGAACATCATCCCAATGTTGCATCAGCTTGATGTAATCATTGTAGTAGCTTCCGGCCTCAGATAGTCCGTATGAAAATTCTTGTCCCTGAGCAAATAGCTGCTTGAACATACTAAAACAGCAATCCAAAGGGTATCTCCTTGCGTCAATAATCTTTGCGTTTGGAAGTATCGTGTGTATCAATCCAATATGTCTGAAATTATTGGGCATTTTATCCGTGAACCTTGGTGCACCTTTTCTGTGAATTTGTGTATCTTGAATATATTTCTTCCCTAAGTCTTTTCTTTTTTCTTCAGTTAGGTCACTCATACTTTTTGGATATAGTCCTAAATTTCCATAGATATCATCACCCCTCAAGCTTTGCGCTATAGATAATATGTTTGGTAATTCCAAGGTTCCGTCAATCATGGAGTGTGAAGCAAGGATCTGTTCTATAAGTGTTGAACCTGCTCGTGGCAGACCGAGAATAAATATTGGGTCCAACGCACCATATCCCCCTTCGCCTAATTGCTCAAAGAATGATTCATCACAAACATTAATTTGAGCTTGTAATTCATCACTCATTCTTCTAACAGAATATTGGCTTTGACTATTTTTGATTTTATTTCCTTGTTCAAGATGATAAAAGGCTTCCTCATATTCTTGATTAAATTCACAGCCTTGCGCTAACGCAAAGTGAAAATATGCTTTTTCTCGAAGCGATAAATCAACTCTTTCCACTTGGAGTCGCATATTATCCATTTCAACTTCTGAAAATTGATAAGTTTTGAGATTTGCTAGAGAGAAAAAAGCCTCGCCATGATCAGGCTTTATTTTGTATGCATTTTTATAGCTTTCTATTGCTTGATCTGCCTTACCAAGTGTTTTCTCTGCATGGCCTTTTGATGTTAATACGCTAAAGTTATAAGGATTAGATTTTAGTACTCTCTCTAGGATGCTTATTGCAGATTCATGATCGCCATTTTGCATGATCTCGCTAGCTCTTTGTGCCTGATAATTCAGATTATCTGGAAACTGCTCACATAATATATTTACCTGTTCCATGGTCTGAACAAATTTTTGTTTCTTTCTTAATACCGAGGCATATTTCAATCTTAATTCGCCATCATTTGGAGAAAACTCAACAGCTTTTTGAAGAAGAAATTCAGCATCATCAAAATAACCCATTCGATTAGCTATCTCTGCAAGCAAAGACATGGCATAAGTATGAGTTGGATTTTCTTTAAGAAAAGCCCTGCATTTTGACTCTGCCATCCCCAGCCTTCCTTCATTGAGGATTTGATCGATGTACAGAAGATTAGCAGGTAAAGAGTTTAGTTTTTTAATTTGTAATTCCGCATGTTCCGCAGCTGGTTTATTTTTGTGTTTAACAAAATATTGAAAAAGATAATTCCAACTTGCGATTAATGCTGGATTAAGTTCACAGGCCTGTCGATAATGAGTAACAGCTTGTTCCTCCTTTCCTAAGTCTCTATTCAAATGACCTAGCTCTTGGTAAGCACGACCCATATCAGGCGCTACAGTCAAAAGACGTTTTAAATAATTGTCGGAATCTTCAAAATTTTTTAGATATCTTGATGATACAGCAGAAAGATAAAGACCATCTAGGTGTTCTGGATCATCCTGGAGTATGAACTTTAGCAAGCTCAATGCGTGATCAAAATTTCCTTGTTTCACTGCATCAGTGGCTTCACTCAAGTCTACTGCAAGAGTTGTTTCTCCTGTCTTGGATTTAACATTATCCATAATCGCTAAGGTAGCATAAGATTTGAGAAATTAAACAGACTAAAAAGGGAGCCTAGCTCCCTTGATAGTATAAGCTTTTGGCTAAAATTTTAATTTGTACCTCAATCCTACTGTTAAGGGTCTTATGATGGCTACGCGTTGTCTATCAAATACAAAGGTATTGCTTATCTCAGCACGCTCATCAGTAGCGTTATCAACATACACCTCGGCAAACCAATCATCATTCGTGATACCGGCTCTGAGATTTAGTAAATTGTAACTATCCTGTTCAGCTCTGTTAGGTGCCATTATGTCTGAATAGCTTTTATCAGACATTGTAAATTGAGCTTGCCAGTAGCCTGTATTTCCAGCCTCAAGATCCCATTCTTTTCGTGCCGATATGTTGCCCTGAAAACCAGGAGCAAAAGCTAATTCCTGACCAACAATAATGTCTCCAGTTGGAATTAAACTCTTAGTTATTTCTGTATCTAGTAATGAAAAAGCACCTGAGAGTATTAAGCCTGTCTCTGTATAGTAAATAAAATCTCCTTCAACTCCTTTTATTTCTGCGTCAGCCGCATTATCGGAAAAGAATAAATTTACTATGCTAGGATCAAAAATAGTACTTTGAAGTCCACTTACATCTACAAAGAACAGACTTCCATTAAAACGAAGCTGACCATCCTGTAGCACTGATTTCCAACCAAATTCATAGTTTGTTATCTCGTCTGAATCAATAGCTGCTGGAATTGTATAAGAACCATCAGAATTAGTTCGACCTGCAGGCCTATTCAATAGACCTGGCCTGAAACCTTCTGACCAAGTTAGATAATACATTGAATCATCGTTCGGTTTCCATGAATAGGTAACTTTTCCAATGACTCCATCTGTTTCAGCTTTATCGGGATATCCGTTAGAGTTCCCTGGAGCATATTGTGCTGATAAATTCGATCCATATTTTTGCTGGTCTGTATTTCCAAAACCATTCCCAAACGAGGAATTAGCACTACCCTCAAAATCAACCTCTATATCGTACCAACGAGCTCCGATTGAAAGTTCAGTTGTGTCGCTCGTAGCGAAACTTAGCTCTCCAAATATTCCTCTTTGTTCATCAGTACGCCTAATGTCATTAAAGAAGATAACAGGTTCAGAAAATGGACCTGCAGAATACCAACCAGGACTTGCGTTATTTATTGAACCAGTTGCGGAGGTATTAGTAAGAGGATAATTGGCTGCATAAGTTATATCATTTTCAACTGAAGTAGGATAATTAAATAAATTTAATTCTGTTAATTCTGTATCACTTATAAAAACACCAGCCGTTAGCGAAGTAGTATCACTCAAATCAGCATTTATTCTGAACTCATGTGAAGTTACTTCTAGGTTTGTAGTTGAATCAACCAATAAATTAGGTGCTCCACAGGTTCCAGTTGGAACATTGCCTGGAGCATTACTTGTGTAAGTCACGTAGTAATCACAAATATAGTAAGGAAGGTACTGTCCTACAAAAAGATAGTCAGTGTAGTCAACCATCTGATCTGTTGTTCTGTCAGTATATGCCCCAGCATATACGACTTCCAGATCACCTATACTACCTTCTAGTGTCAAACTCATATTGTCATATTCGTCTTCAATTTTATCTTCTGTATAACGTTGAATTTCAAGATCTCCCAAAGTGGGATCGACAAAAAAGACGCCATCAGCCTCTATAGTTTGTTGAGCAACTGTAAAAAGGGCATCCCAACTTTCATTTATTTCATGAGCTACGCTTGCCCTAAAGCCTTCATAAGTTAATTCATTTGCATCATCTTTTATTATTGCTCCAGCTTTATTTAATGTTGCGCCTGAAAGATCTGCACCAGCCTGAAAGCCTCCTCTTGAGGAATTTACGGGTAAACCATTTTGTCTTATTGTTCCGGCGGGTCTGAAACGTGCAGATTGACTTACATCAAGGGTACCAGCTACTTGATCTATATAACCACCCTTTTTATCTCTATAAGCCACCAATCTTGCTGCAGTTGATTCGCCAATAGGCATATTCCCAACTAGTTCAACTTTAGCTCCACTATCTCCATCAGGCATGAATCTTGATTCAACTTCAACATTGCCTGATGTTTCACCAATTACCGGCTTATTAGTTATCATGCGAACAACACCTGCTTGGGAGCTTGCACCAAACAATGTACCTTGTGGACCAGCCAATACTTCTATCCTCGCCATATCTGCAGCATAAACATCTAGATTTCTTCCCGGTTGTGCTAGAGGCTGCTCATCAAGATAAAAAGATACATTGGGAGCTAATCCTGCCACTCCTGCAGTGGTTAAATTTGGTGTAGTTGATGCCAAGCCTCTTATGTATATTGTGCTTGTTCCCGGACCTGAGCCTCCAGCTGTCACGCTAGGAAGCTGTAACAGATAATCTTCGAAAACGCTAATACCCTTCTCATCTAGCGCACTTTCTCTTAGTGCCGATACTGACAGTGGAACATCTTGCAAACTTTCTGTCTTTTTTCTTGCTGTTACCACCACTTCTTCAATTTCAGACATCAGAAAACCAGTAAAAGCTGAAGCATTTACAAGAACAAATGTAGTTAAGAAAAATCTTAGTTTTTCAATAATGATGCGCAGCATGTTTCCCCCAGTGAAATTTAATTAGTACGTAAAGTGTAGTTTATTTGTGTGAATAATCAAGCTAATACTTAAATTTAGTAGTTATCAATTGAATTTCAATTTACCTAAAAAACATTATATTTCTTGGCATACTCATTCGCTTGTTAACCATCTATCTTTAGGATAATCTGATATTTTTAAAAACTAGAGAGATTTATATGAAACACTTTAAATTAAAACTTCTTTTGGTTTTTCTTCTTTGGAATTCGACAGTATTCTCTGCAGGATATGCTGACGCTTATTTCTATAAAGCTAAACCTGGGAAATATGAAGAAGCTGCCGATTTAATGCGTGAAGGTAGGGATATTGGACTTGCAAATGGCCAAGTTGTCATTGTGCATCAACAGAATATAGGTAAAGGTGGAGAAAAAATGTTTCTTTGGGTAGATTTTTTCAATACTTATGAAGACCGAGCTAGAGCTTATACCGCAGAAGCATGGCAACCTTTCTTAGAAAAATTTAATAAACAAACTATATTAACGCCTGTGAAAAGCTATCAAATGACCTCTTTGGATGAGATTAATCCTGGAGACTACATAGTACAGGTTTGGATATGGGATCCAAAAAAAGGCAAGTCTGCTGAGACACTTGAGGCTCTTGAGGAAGCTAAATTAATATTTGAAAAGCATGGGTTTCTGATAGACCTATGGCAACATGGTCTAGGTAGCAAGAATTTTTATCAATTTGTTATGTTATCTAATTCTAGAGAAGCGCAAGCTAAGTCTCTAGAGTCTTTAGAAAATGATACAGAATGGCAACGCAAACAACTGGAATGGTTTGATGAAGAAAAATATGGAAAGCTAGTTGAAAGTTATCAGGTAACAAGCCTTCAATAAAACTATTATGAAAATTTCTAAACAAATTAAATCCAAAATCTCTAAAGACGGAAAACTGACAATTTCAATAGATAATGTAGAGGTTCCTGAACCAAATGAAGGTGAAGTTTTATTAAAAGTTCAAGCAACACCAATAAATCCATCAGATCTTGGACTATTGGTTGGCCCCGCTGATGTTTCATCATTAAAAACCATTGAAAAAGGAACCAAGGTTGAAATGAAAGTCCCCGAGGCTCTGCTTCGTTCTGTAACAGCGAGACTTGATCAAAATCTTCCTGTTGGAAATGAGGGCTCAGGTGTGGTCGAAGTAGCAGGAAAAGGAGCCGAACATTTAATTGGAAAAACAGTCGGTGTTGCGGGCGGTGCGATGTACTCTGAATATAGATGCTTACCAGCATCAAGTTGTTTGGAAATGAATGAGGGTACATCTCCAGAGCAAGCTGCCTCGTGCTTTGTAAATCCATTGACCGCTCTTGGCATGGTAGAAACTATGAGAGATGAGGGTCACACAGGACTGGTTCACACTGCGGCGGCATCTAATTTGGGCCAGATGTTGATTAAAATCTGCTCAAAAGAACAAATTCCTCTAGTTAATATTGTTAGAAAAGAAGAACATGTTGAGATGCTGAAAGATTTAGGAGCCGTTGATGTATGTAATTCAAGCCTAGATGGCTTTATGGAAGATTTGGTTGATGCTTTAGTTAATACTGGAGCAACTCTTGGATTTGACGCAACAGGTGGCGGTAAACTAGCTAGCCAAATATTAACGGCTATGGAAATTTCGGCAAATAAAACAGCTACTGAATATAGCAGATATGGTTCGGACAAATTTAAGCAAGTTTACATATATGGAGGACTAGATAGAAGCCCCACCACTTTGACCAGATCTTTTGGGTTTTCGTGGGGGTTGGGAGGATGGTTGCTCACTCCGTTTATTGGGAAAATTGGACAAGAGAGATTCGCTCAACTTAGAAAAAGGGTTGCAGATGAAATTGATACTACTTTCTCAAGTAATTACACAAAAATGATTTCTTTGGAAGAAGCTCTGTTTGAAGAAAATATACTCTCCTATACAAAACAGGCAACTGGAGAAAAATTTCTAATCAAACCAAACCAATAGTTAGTGTCAAAAGATCTATCACAGGATTGGATTAATTGGATCCTAGAAAATGTTCTAAAGGGATGTGATAAGAATGAACTCTTAGAAATTCTTCTCAAGGAAGGTTTTGATAGCACTCAGTGCAGAATTGCATTAGGGCTTGAACTAAAGATAGATGATATAAACGAAAAAGGAATCATCAAAAAAAAGCCTAATTACAATATAAAAAATATATCTGCGAAAAGGATTGAAGACCTTCCTCTGGAGATTTATGAAGTTGAAGATTTTCTATCTGAAGATGAGTGTGAATTAATAATAAAAGAAATTAAATCAAGCTTAAGACCCTCAACAATTGCTTCGGCAGGATCTCATGATGATACCTACAGAACTAGTAGTACATGTGATTTAGGAATTAAGAATAATAAATTTCTAAAAGAAATAGACAGAAGAATCTGTCATTTTATTGGCATAGAGCCTTCTTTTGGTGA
>MDTC01245240.1_pt1 | contig 13116 bp, 12 predicted proteins | sample 811181 | NCBI WGS metagenome assembly MDTC01 (sample SAMN05326644, study PRJNA326480) | marine metagenome | isolation source: seawater | place: Pacific Ocean: North | collected 2011 | reverse complement strand
TGCAAACAAGAAAAAAGCAACTAAATAATCTTAAAGTTATAATCGTATGGCTAAGCAAACAAAAAAGAAAAAGAACGTACAGATTAATCCAATTGGAGAAGCTCATATTCAAGCTTCATTCAACAATATTATCATATCCTTATGTAATGACAAGGGGCAAGTAATATCTTGGTCTTCTGCAGGAAAAATGGGATTTAGAGGTTCTAAAAAAAACACTCCTTACGCAGCACAAGTGGCTGCAGAAGATTGTTCTAAGGAAGCTTTTGAATTTGGATTAAGAAAAGTTAAGGTTTTTGTAAAAGGTCCTGGTGCAGGAAGAGAATCTGCTATCAGAGGAATTCATAATAATGGTATTGAAGTTACTGAGATCGTTGATGTAACTCCAATTCCACATAATGGATGTAGACCTCCAAAACGAAGAAGAGTATAGTTAAATTGTAAACCTGAAAAGTAAATCATCGAAGGATATTGACCTTAATTCATGAATTATTTTTCATAAAACCTAAAAAAATGGCAAGATATAAAGGTCCTAAATCTAAAATAGCTAGAAAATTCAGAGAGCCTATATTTGGTCCTGACAAGGCATTAGAGAAAAAAAATTATCCACCTGGAATGCATGGTCCTAATAAGAGAAGGATGAAGAAATCAGAATATGCAGTCCAATTAGCAGAAAAGCAAAAGGCAAAATATACCTACGGTATTTTAGAGAAGCAGTTCTCTAATATGTTTAAAAAAGCTTCATCTAAATCTGGTATTACGGGTGAGATTTTACTTCAGTTATGTGAACTAAGATTAGATAATGTTGTTTTTAGACTTGGAATTTCTCCTTCCAGAAGAGGAGCAAGACAATTAGTCACACACAGGCATATTACCGTTAATGGAAATATTGTTAATATTCCTTCCTATTCTTTAAAAGTTGGAGATGTAGTTGGTGTGAGAGAAAAATCAAAATCTTTACTTATTATAACATCGTCGCTTAACTCAGATAACAATAAGCCAGAATGGTTACTATGGGACAGTGCATCATTTTCAGGTGAAGTTAAAGGTGTTCCAACAAGAGAACAAATATCAGAAAATATTAAAGAACAATTAATTGTAGAACTTTACTCTAAATAATAATGAGTATAAAAATTATATAATATGGCAATTTTAGATTTCCAAAAACCAGAAAAAGTAATAATGTTAGAATCTTCTGACTATAAGGGTCAGTTTGAATTCAGACCTCTCGAACCAGGGTATGGTATTACTGTTGGTAATGCTTTAAGAAGGATACTACTAAATTCTATTGAGGGCTTTGCTATTACATCAGTTAAGATTGAAGGTGTAGATCATGAATTTTCAACAATCAAGGGAGTAGTTGAAGATGTTACTGAATTAGTTTTAAACTTGAAACAAGTCAGGTTTAAGAGACAAATTGAAGACTCTGACCTAGAAGAAGTAAATTTAACAATTTCTGGACAAGATTCTTTTACAGCAGGAGATATTGGAAAATTCACCTCATCTTTCCAAGTATTAAATACCGATCATGTGATTTGTCATATGAACAAATCTGTAAAATTAAATCTAGTATTAACAATTTCAAAAGGAAGAGGCTATGTTCCGTCAGAGGAAAATAAAGTTGAAAATGCACCTGTTGGAACAATTTTTACTGATTCTATTTTTACACCGATAAGAAACGTAAAATATACAATTGAAAATTTTAGAGTAGAACAAAAAACAGATTATGAAAAATTAATATTTGATATTGATACTGATGGATCTATTCATCCAAAAGAAGCATTAAAAGAGGCAGCAAGGATATTAATACATCATTTTATGTTATTCTCTGACGAGAAAATAACCTTAGACGAAGACGAAAAGTCTGAGTCTGAAGAGTTTGATGAAACTTCATTACACATGAGGCAGTTACTTAAAACTAGACTTGTTGATATGGATCTTTCAGTTAGAGCTTTGAATTGTTTGAAGGCTGCAGATGTTGAAACATTAGGAGAATTAGTTGCATACAATAAGAATGACTTATTAAAGTTTAGAAACTTTGGTAAAAAGTCTCTTACAGAACTTGATGATCTAATTGAATCTAAAGGTCTTTCTTTTGGAATGGACGTTTCAAGATATAAATTAGATAGAGATTAATCACGTTTCTACGTTTTAAATAGATAGATATGAGACATGGGAAAAAAACAAACCATTTGAGTAGAAAAACTGCTCATAGAGGTGCAATGTTAGCAAACATGGCATGTTCCTTAATTGAACATAAAAGAATCAATACAACTTTAGCAAAGGCTAAAGCTTTGAGAAAATACGTTGAGCCTCTAATTACTAAATCTAAAGATGACACTACACACAATAGAAGAGTTGTTTTTAGTTACCTAAAAAGTAAAGAGGCTTCGTCTATACTTTTCAGGGATGTTGCTCCAAAAATTAATGATAGACCTGGAGGATATACTAGAATTATTAAATTAAATAATCGTCTTGGTGATAACGCTGAGATGGCTATGATAGAATTAGTTGACTTTAATGAACTTCTTGTTAAAGGAGAAGTTAAGAAAAAGAAAACTAGAAGGAGAGGTGGTAAGAAAACTAAAGCTTCTAGTTCAGAAAATTTAACTAATGAAGCTACAATTGATAAACAATCTGATGATTCAAATGGAATTGAGGATGCTGTAGTTATTGAGGAAAACTCAAGTAAAAAAGTGACAACTGAATCTGAAACTCAAAAAGAAGAAATTGTTCCTAAAGCTGATACTAGTGACAATGTGGATGAAGATACATCGGCTAACACAAAAAAATCAAAAGAGGACAAAAAAGATTAATGAAGTTTAATATTTTAAAATAATTTTGAATAGGGTAGTTAATAACTACCCTTTTTTTTGTTTAAAAAAAACAGTAAAAATATAATCTAAAAATTATTTTTGTAAAATGCATTCAAAAAATACTAAAGCAGTCTTATTGTTAGCTGATGGAACCGTTTTTTATGGTAAATCATGTGGTAAGATAGGTACTACCACAGGTGAAATAGCTTTCAATACTGGTATGACTGGATATCAGGAAATTTTCACAGATCCGTCTTATTATGGTCAAATTATAACAATGGCAAATGCCCATATTGGGAACTATGGTGCCAACGAACTTGAAATTGAATCTAACGAATCTCAAATTAAAGGATTAGTAGTTAAAAAATTTGCTCATCATTATTCTAGATATGGTGATCAAAATCAATTGCTTCAAGATTTTTTATTAAAAGATAATATTGTTGGAATAAAAGATATAGATACAAGAGAGTTAATTATTCATATACGTGAAAACGGTGCCCAAAATGCTATTATCTCGTCTGAAGATAAAGCTATTGATGAACTTAAAGCAATGCTTGTTAAAGCCCCAAATATGAAAGGTCTTGAACTTGCATCAAAGGTGTCAACCAAAAAAGTATACGAATATGGAAGCGGAGAATACAGAATAGCTTTAATTGATTTTGGAGTTAAAAAAAATATTATTAGGTGTTTAGTAGAAAGAAATTGTAGTGTTAAAGTTTTTCCTTATGATACATCTTTAAAAGAAATTACAGATTTTAATCCTGATGGAATTATGCTTTCCAATGGTCCTGGTGATCCAGAACCTTTAAAACATTCAATTAATGTTGTCAAACAATTAGTTGAAGCTGATTACCCTATTTTTGGTATTTGTTTAGGACATCAAATTTTAGCTCTTTCACAAGGTTTAGGTACAGAAAAAATGCATAATGGTCACAGAGGGATTAATCACCCAGTTAAAAATATTTTAAATAATAAATGTGAAGTAACCTCACAAAACCATGGTTTTGTTGTAAAAAGAGATGATGTTGAAAAGAATGATCATATAAATTTAACACATGTGCATTTAAATGATCATACTGTAGCTGGTATCTCTGTTAATGGAAAGAAAGCTTTTTCAGTACAGTATCATCCTGAATCTTCACCTGGGCCTAATGATTCAAGATATTTATTTGATCAATTCATAGAAATTGTTACACAAAACAAATCACAAAAATAAAAATCATAATTATTATGGGATTAATAGAGCATATTCATTCTAGACAAATTTTAGATTCAAGAGGAAACCCAACACTTGAAGTTGATGTTTACACTTCTAGTGGGGGCTTTGGTAGAGCAGCCGTTCCTTCAGGTGCTTCAACAGGAATTCATGAGGCTGTAGAATTGAGAGACGCTGATAAGGGAATATATATGGGTAAAGGAGTTTTAAATGCTGTTAATAATGTAAATACAATAATTGCAAAAGAGCTCTTAGGAAGTCATATTTTTGATCAGGGAGAAATTGATAATATGATGATTCAAATGGATGGAACCAATAATAAATCTAAATTGGGAGCTAATGCAATATTAGGCGTCTCCCTTGCATGTGCAAAAGCGGCTGCTTCTGAACTAGGTAGACCATTATTTAGTTATGTAGGTGGTGTTAAATCCAATACTCTTCCTGTTCCAATGATGAATATTTTAAATGGAGGTTCTCATGCTGATAATAAAATTGATATCCAGGAATTTATGGTGATGCCTTTTGGCGCAAATTCTTTTAGTGAAGCTCTTAGAATGGGAACAGAAGTATTTCATCATTTGAAAAATGTATTGAAGAGAAAAGGGATGTCAACTAATGTTGGTGATGAAGGTGGTTTTGCTCCCGGTTTAGCTTCAAATGAAGAAGCTATTGAAGTAGTTTTAAAAGCAATTGAGACGGCAGGATATAAACCTGGTGTAGATATATGGATAGCTCTAGATGCAGCATCATCTGAATTTTATTCGCAAGAAAAAAATAAATATACTTTTGAATCAACAGGTGATATTATGTCGTCAAGTGATTTAGTGAGTTTTTGGAAAGATTGGGTAAATAAATATCCAATTATTTCTATTGAAGATGGATTAGCTGAAGATGATTGGAGTGGATGGAAATTATTAACTGACGCTGTTGGAGATAAATGCCAATTAGTTGGAGACGATTTATTTGTGACAAATACTAAAAGATTAAGTAAAGGGATCAATGAGCAAATTGCTAACTCTATTTTAATTAAAGTCAACCAAATTGGTTCATTATCAGAAACAATTGATGCGGTTTCTCTTGCTGATCAAAATGGTTACTCATCTGTAATGAGTCATAGAAGTGGTGAGACTGAAGACAATACAATTGCCGATCTTGCTGTTGCTTTAAATACAGGACAGATTAAAACAGGATCAGCTTCAAGGTCTGATAGAATGGCTAAGTATAATCAACTATTAAGAATCGAAGAACAATTAGGAAGCACTGCATATTTTCCTGGAAAAGACTTTAAATTTTTGAAGGGTTAATTGAATGGTTAAACGAATAAAAAGAAATAAGTATAAAAAATGGTTTTTTATTCTTCTTTTTATTAATGTTTCTTATTTAACTTATCAATATGTTGAAACACCCTCATTGTACTATTATTTTAGAAGTGTTTTAAATCAATTTTTTTTTTCGCCTAAATTACCAACTGGTGATTATATTTATGGTATTGATATTTCTGAATACCAAGGTGTTATTGCTTGGAATAAAATTCATAAAATTAATGAAGAAAAAACTATAGATTTTGTAATTGTAAGAGCTACTGCAGGGAATAATCATAGAGATCGTTTTTTTACCTCAAATTGGAGAGAGGCAGGTAATAAAAAAATAATACGTGGAGCATACCATTATTTTAGACCCAATGAAAACTCTACTGAACAAGCTAATAATTTCATTAAAAATGTAAAACTTTCTTCTGGGGATTTACCTCCCATAATAGATATTGAAAGAATAAGTAAAATTCAAAGCATAAATAGTTTAAAAGTAGGTGTTAGAAATTGGATGAAAATAATCGAAGAACATTATGGAATTAAGCCAATTTTATATACTGGAGCCCACTATTATAAAGATTACTTAGCAAAGGATTTCAATGAATATAAACTTTGGGTTGCTAATTATAACCAAGTTAACTTACCACTAAAAAAACACAAATGGATGATGTGGCAATTTTCTGACAACGGTAGTGCTTCGGGGATAAAAGGCCCTGTTGATTTAAACTTATTTAAAGGAAGTAAAGTAGAATTAAAAAAATATGCCCTAAAATAAATCAATTGTTGTTTCTTTGTCAATTAAAATTAGAATTATAAATTAAATGGAAGATCATAAAATAATCTGTTACACTAAAACTGATGAAGCTCCTGCTTTAGCTACATATTCACTTTTACCAATAATTAATGCTTTCTCCAAAGAAGCTGGAGTGAAAATAGAACTTAAAGATATTTCTCTTGCAGCTAGAATATTGGCTAACTTTCCTAGCTACTTAACAGAAAGTCAAAAATTAAGTGATGATTTAACTTTTTTAGGTGATTTGGCTAAAACTTCTAATGCAAATATTATTAAACTTCCAAATATTAGTGCTTCTGTTCCGCAGTTAACATCTGCTATTAAAGAACTACAATCTAAGGGGTATAACATTCCTAATTATCCTGAAGATCCTATTAATGAAGAAGAAAAAAAGATTAAATCAGTTTATGATAAGATTAAGGGTAGTGCTGTTAACCCTGTATTAAGAGAGGGAAACTCTGATAGAAGGGCTCCCAAAGCTGTGAAGAATTATGCGAAGAAAAATCCACATCAAATGGGAACTTGGTCAGCTGATTCTAAAACACATGTTTCTAGTATGGATAGCGGCGATTTTTTTGGTACAGAAAAGTCATACACTTTAAATACCAATGATAAAGTTCATATACTGTTTACAGACCATACCGGAGCTCAAGTAAAACTAAAAGATGGACTTGAACTTTTAGAAGGGGAAGTTATTGATATTGCAGTAATGAATATGAACTCCTTAGAAAATTTCTTCAAAAAGCAAATTCAAGAAGCAAAAGATAATTCTTTATTGTTTTCACTTCATATGAAAGCAACTATGATGAAAGTTTCCGATCCTATAATCTTTGGTAAATGTGTAGAGGTTTTTTATAAGGAGATTTTTGATCAATACAATCAAAAACTTGAAGAAGTTGGTGTTGATGTGAATAATGGATTAGGGAATTTATTTTCTAAATTAAACAACCTTCCTAAAGATTTAAAAAATGAAATTACTGATAAAATAAAAGAAATCAATCTTAAACGACCTGACCTTGCAATGGTTGATTCGGATAAAGGAATTACAAATTTGCACGTTCCTAGTGATGTAATTATTGATGCTTCAATGCCTGCGATGATAAGAAGTTCTGGACAAATGTGGAATAAGGATGGTCAGCTTCAAGATACTAAAGCAGTTATTCCAGACAGAAGTTATTCTGGAGTTTACAAAGCTACAATTGACTTTTGTAAAAAAAATGGAGCTTTTGATCCTACAACAATGGGAAGCGTTTCCAATGTAGGATTAATGGCCCAAAAGGCTGAGGAGTATGGTTCTCATGATAAAACTTTTCAACTCTCATCTAATGGGAAAGTACAAGTTATTAATTCAACTGGGAATGTTTTATTAGAACAATCAGTGGAAAAAGGGGATATTTTTAGAATGTGTCAAGTAAAAGATGCTCCAATTCAAGACTGGGTTAAATTGGCTGTTTCAAGAGCCAAAGCAACCAAAAATCCTGCTGTTTTTTGGTTAGATAAAAATAGACAACATGATCATGAATTAATCAAAAAAGTAAATTGTTATTTAAAAGATCATGATACAAATGGATTAGAAATTATTATTTTATCACCTGTTGATGCAACAAATTATACGCTAGAGCGTGTTAAAAATGGTTTAGATACTATTTCCGTTACTGGAAACGTCTTAAGAGATTATTTGACAGATCTTTTTCCTATCCTAGAACTCGGCACTAGCGCTAAAATGCTTTCTATTGTGCCATTGATGAAAGGAGGAGGATTATTTGAAACTGGCGCAGGTGGGTCAGCTCCAAAACATGTGCAACAATTTGTTAAGGAAGGTTATTTGAGGTGGGATTCCTTAGGGGAGTTTTTAGCAATAGCTGTTTCATTAGAACATTTTTCTGAAAAGTATAATGATAATAAATGTAAAATCCTTGGAGCATGCTTAGACAATGCGACTGAAAAACTTCTTCAGGAAAATAAATCTCCTGCAAGAAAATTAGGTAGTATAGATAACAGGGGAAGTCATTTTTATATTGCACTATATTGGGCTCAAGAATTGGCCAATCAAAATGATGATCTAGAATTAGCAAATGCATTTAAGTCATTATCAACTTATTTAAAAGCAAATGAAGAAGTAATCAATGAAGAGTTAATTTCCGTTCAAAGTATGTCTCAAGATATAGGTGGGTATTATTTGCCTAATGAGAAATTAGCAGAAAAAGCGATGAGACCAAGCGCAACATTTAATAAAATAATTGATACATTTTAAGAATTAGAATTTAATTCTTAGCTGAGCTCTGAGATCAATTTTATTATTGTTTTCAATTTTATTATAACCTGATCCAATTGTATTTCTATTGTTATAATTCCAACTTGAGCCTCTTATCCAAAAATCAACACCTTGTGAAATTTGGTATTTGATATTTAAATAAGTTCTTGTTCCTTGGTAATAATACGCAGGAATTCTGAAATAATATAACACATCATTTTCATAACTGTATATTCTAGTATTATAGGAATCTGTATCAAAAATTGCAAATCTTGCACTGAACGAAAATTTACTTTCCTTTGGTTTATACATAATATCTTGAATAATTAAAATTCCGTTTTCTTGATTGATTTCCGATCTTTTGTAAATATTATATTCAATCCTGTTTCTCAATCTTATAGATTCAGTAATTAATACATTAAAATTAAGTCTGTAATTCCATCTGTAGATATTTACAGTATTTTTAATTTCTCTTGCATTTAAACTTTCTTCATTTGTGGACTTAATTCTATGCCTTATTCTCCCATAAATATTTAATGTTTTCGAAGGATGATATTCAAGTTGAAAAAAACCATCTAATCCATAGCTTTTAGGCTGATTGACTTGGAATTTCATCCATGGAAATTTAAATTGATCAAAATAGGTTGATGCTTCCCATTGATTATTTATCTTAATTACAAGTCCATTTAATAATCCTGACTCATTGCTTGGGTTACTATTTTCGGCTAAAGCATTTGAATAAGTACTTTGATAATTTTTCTCATAATTTCTATATAAAATAGATAATGCTAGTCTAGGGTGTAAGGAGGCAAGCAGCCCATGAAGATGAGCAGTTCCCCCATTTGAACTAATACTTGATTCTCCAAAAATGTTAAAATTTCTTTTAATTACACTGTAGTGAATTCCATTTGCCCAATTGGTTGGACTATTTAACTGAAATTGATTATAAAGTGAAATATTTCTATTCAACTCCCCATTATATCGAGTTATAGAATTTATTAATCCGATTTTCATGAATTCATTTTTATAAGAAGCTTCACTTCCTATTATTATTTCTTCAATTGCATCTTTATTTTCTAGCTCAGAAATTGTAGAATGAATTCCTGATCTTTGAAAACTGCTAAAAACTAATGTTCCGTCATTTAATGTTGAATCATCTGTTAGATTTGCATCTATATTTTTTTTAGATCCAAATAGAAGAAGACTAAACTTCTTTTTGTTTAATTGAATCGCTGATCCTCTTAAAAACTGATTTTCGTCCAAGGAAGTATAGGGTTTAATGCCTGTTGCATTACGTTTAATTCCCATCACGTTTGAGGATTTTCCTATTGCAAGACCTGACCAAAAAGTTAGACCTTGTCCAAGTTGAATATGATAATCACCAATTGCAAAGGCTTTTATTTGCCCAATATTTCTTATAAAAAAGTGCGCAGAATAATAATCAAAACCAAATTTATTTGAGGTATTGAATAATTTGTGGGCTCTGTGATTTATTAAAAAAGCTTCTCCAGCATCCTTTTCGGCAGTTACACCAATGCTTAAATAATTTTGATATTTAAATCTATATCTAAAGTAGATATTATCTTGTGATCCAAGTTGAAAGTTATTAGGAGAGGCAAGCCAAGTACTATCACTAATATCATTTTGACCGTTTAATTGATTTAAAACTCTAGATTGTCTTATGAAAAGTTCATTTTTTCCTCTCTTTATAATTTCTTGTAAAGTCAAACGGCTTGCATCAAAATTTTTATTTAAAGTTAAAAAAGGTTTGATTTTTCTTAAGTCATTAGAGCTAATTAATGGAACAGTTTGAAGCTCATAAATTGTGACAAAATTTCCATGGTTTTTTCTATGGTTAATTATTGAATGTATTTGGAACTGTGTCAATAGTTTAAGTTCTTTCAAATCAAATTCAATATTTTTTTTATTAATATTTATAGGATGCTCATAATAATAACTTAACTGATCAAAAAGAGTAGTAAAGTCAATATCTTCTTCCTCAGAGTTTTCTGCAATATTCTCGATACTTTGTTCAATAATAAATTGTTTTTTCATTTCCTTCTCATAATTTATCTGTGCAAATAAATTCTTTGAAATAACGACTAAAAAAAATAAGATATTTAATTGTGTTCTATTCAAATTTATAGGTGATTGAAAAATCTGGACTCCAGCCTAAAATCTGATGTATCTGAGTTGAAAAATTCAGTTCAAATAATTTTAAATTAACGCCAATTCCAAAAGCAGCAATAGTTGGTTGTGTGCCAATCCCTCCTTTTAATCTTATTCTCTTTGTGGGTTCGTAATCAATTGCTGCTATAAAAGAAGTTGGATACGCAATATTTTTGTTTATACCTGTGTTTAATGAAAGTTGCTCAGAGAAGTTGTACTCAATTCCGAACTGCATGATAGTTGGAATTTTCTCGTTATTAAAATCATCTAAATTAGAAAGTGTTGGATTTTTAATGGTTAAATTGATGTTGAGTTCTTGAGTTAGTTTAGCATGAAGTCCGAGATCTGCTGTAAAAACAGATTTATTATTATAATATTCACCAGCGTTAAAATGAAAGTAGTTTAATTTAATACCACTTTGTAAATTTTCACCAAGTTTCATTGAATAACCAAAACCACCACAATTTATTTGTAAAAATTCATTTCCAAAATTTGAATAGTTTAAACCAAATGCTTTATTATTAATTTTTATTCCTAACAATAGATTTGAAGTAGTAAATTCTTTTAAAATAAATGGTTGATAAAAACTAACACCAATTTCTGAACTATTAATGTTTACTAATTGCCCAATATTATTATTCAAACTCCACAAATTAGCGCTGTTAACATTTAGGCCTGCCATGGCTGTACTTGATGGACCACTGTTTTGTAGTACCTGAGCCTGAAAGTTGGCAGATAAAGTAAATCCGAAAATAAAAATCCATGATTTCATCAATGAAATTTAATGAAAAATTGAACAACCTGCTTATTGATTTTTTTCAGAATTTATTTTAAAGGAAAGATACTTAATACTTTTTTTAGTTTTCAACCACTTTTTTTCATAAAAGGTTTGAATACTCATAGTATTTTTGAGTTCCTCACTTAAAGATTCAAAATCATCATAAATACTATTTATGTTTTGAATTAACGGAAAACTATTTTCCTTTATTTCATCTATTGTATATTGGTATAAAAGATCACTATCTGTTTTTAAATGTATTATTCCATCAAGAGGTAAAATTTTTTTGTATCTATTAATAAAAAGCGGGGAGGTTAATCTTTTTCTTGATTTTTTTGGTTGAGGATCAGAAAAGGTTAACCAAATTTCTTGAACTTCTCCTTTTTCAAATAATTTATCTACGAAATCTACCTTGGTTCTTAAAAATCTAATGTTGCTTATATTTTCTTCATAAGCAGTTTTGGCACCTCTCCATAATCTAGCTCCTTTAATATCAATGCCAATAAAATTATTTTCCTTAAACTTTTGAGCAAGACCTACTGTGTATTCACCTCTTCCACATCCGAGCTCAAGAATAATGGGATTTTTAGAGTTGAATTCTTTATGCCAATTCCCTTTTAATGGATGGCTTAAGTCATGATATTCGATTTTTGGATGTATGACATTGTCAAATTTTTTTATTTCAGCAAATCTTTTAAGTTTATCCTTTCCCATCACCGTCAAATTTGCCACTTTTTGGAAGAATTTCGGTTCTTTCTCCAAAAAACTGACTGAAATCTCGCATTGCGTTAGCAAGTTGGTCTTCACTTGTTGCTCTTTCATAAGTGTTGGCAAGTGTCATTAAAGTTTGAAAAACCATCTTATTCATTTCTTCAATTGACATTTCTTTTGTCCATAAGTCCAAGTTAAATGTTTCATTTTTTTCTGCGTTCCAAAAGTAAATTAAAGCAGCTGAAGCTTTTTCTAATTTATTATTTTCTTGAGAAGATTTCCATTGTATGGACTCAGGAATTAAATTTTCATCCATTGACACATCAACTGTAAGTTGTTCTTTTTTAGTCTGGCTCATAGGTTTTAAGAAGTGTTTGTATATTATTTTCAGAAATTATTTCTAAAGCAGATTTATTGGTTTTTTTAGCATGATCTGATATCATTTGATAACCAAGCCAGATCCCAATACTAGATGGAGAATCTTTACCAAAATTTTTCGTGTAGGGGCCATCGCTAAAAAATTCATTTATTTTGGATGGGTCTTTTTCATATAAAAGTTTATTATCAATAATATATTGCCATATATACACTTCATTTTTTTTGCACCACTCTAACTCATTTTTTGAGTATCTAAATTTATTTTCTTCATCTTGATCGGGAAGTATTAAATCGACTATGTAAGCTATTTTCCCATAAGCCAACATTCTCGCTAAAAATTCTTCTCCTAAAGGTCTGTAAACTGAAGACATTAAATATCCAAAAAAAACATCACAGGAAATGTATTTTTTTTCCATTTTGTCCTTGTAATACTGAGGAAGTGCTGTTGGAGGTAAAAGTTTTATTATTGGGTTGTTTTTACCTAAATACATATCCAGCCCAATCCAAATTGTTTGATCAGCTTCAAGAACTGTTGCATTAAAATTGGAATAGAAAGTACCGATATTAATTTTCGTATCTTTTTTTAATAGAGTATTATATCTTGCAAATCCTTTACTTATTTCATTTTCATAATAGCTTATGTCCTTAAAAGTGCTGTCAATTGATTTAAATACAATTTGCATAATAGAGTCTT
>MDTC01054920.1_pt1 | contig 13117 bp, 11 predicted proteins | sample 811181 | NCBI WGS metagenome assembly MDTC01 (sample SAMN05326644, study PRJNA326480) | marine metagenome | isolation source: seawater | place: Pacific Ocean: North | collected 2011 | reverse complement strand
GCGCAAACCATCTTCAGACCGCCTGATTTCAAGCAAGTCTGGATCTTCAGGGTGGCGCACAATTCGCCAGTAAAATCCATTGCCGCCAAGATAAACAAGCCCACCGCCACTATCCCGATATTCTCTCAACGCATCAAGTGTTTCACTGGTGTGATATTCAGGATGGCTTCCCGTTACAACGGCCTTATAGCCTTCGATAGCGGCCACCCCGTCGCGATGAAGCTCATCATCGGTAATAATGTCATAATCAATGTTCTGATTATGCAGCCATGCAATCAGATGACTATCAGCCTGAAAATGACGAAGGCCAGAGCAAGTTGCTTCGCCAAAGGTCAAATAGCCAGGCCTAAGATTAAAAAGAACGCGCTTATGCGATGCATGACAAATACCAGACCCGTCAGTGTGATTATTATAGGTCGACAGCCCATAGTGTCGATATTGAGACGGGTTATTTGGATAAGCCTTCCATGCGCTGATCTTTTCAAGCCATGATGGCGCAAAGTCAGGGCGGGCGTGATTGCCATAGATCGTATAGGTAAAAGTTGAAACCAGAACACATAAATCTGCGCGACGCTTGCCAAGCGGTGGGCAAACAAAAAACGGCATAGCATCGTAATGCCCGTCAGCTTCAATGCGCATGATATATATGCCCGATGGCATATCATCGGGGATCATAAATTCAAAATCACTATCCCACTCAAAATCATAAATATCGTCATCGTGAAACGATATTGCAGCATAATGATCTGGCTTATGCCGCCAGCAAAATTCGGTTGCATTCCACTTGCGACCCGTAACCCCCCTAGTCGGGGCGTTCTTCAACAAGAAATCAGGTCCAGCACTGGCGTTTACCGACAGTGAAGACATCTCTTGGGAAAAGTCCCATTTCGCAATTAACTTGCCATCAACCAGAATTTCAGGCGCTTCGATTTTTCCATTAAAGCAACAAGGAACGTCACCAAAACCGGCCGCGATGCGAACAGGCGCTTTAACTGAAATGGGAAACATCTGCGCAAGGTCGAATTCTGTATGGCTGTTTTTAGCAATTTCAATATCGGCTTTTGCCGTCATCATGGACTTTACATCAAGCGCTACCAAACCCGATGCAGCCACCTTAAACTCAAGGCTGTGCCAGTGATTGCATTTTATTGCTACAGATGTTGAAACAGACATACCATCAGCTAATTTCGCGGTGATCATACCCTGCTGATCAAGGATAATTGAGACACTCCCCCAAGCCAATAAAGTTTGATCAGCGGCCACAAGAACCTTCGGCATGAACCATAATTTTATCACAAGATCAGCTTTGATATCAGCCTGCAGATCAGTCGTGCTTTGCGCAAATGAGCCGGGGGTAAACCCTTGATAGCGCGATGCAAACCACGACGGATTAAAATAGGTGCTAGCGTCATCTTCGATAATGCCAGGCCCGTCTGGATTCGGATCTGCCGAAATTGAACGATGCAATGTTGCTTTAAAAGCTTCGCGCGCATGGCTAGACACGAAAAATGTGATGGTCTCACCGGGCCTTGCTGACAATTTGTCTGAATATCCCGCTATGAATACATCTTGCATGAACGCTCAATCCTGTTCGACTTAAAAATATGGCATTTGGCTATAGAGCTCTAACCTTCAGTAATACTGAAACATGCGTGGCTAGAATGATCAAGCAAAGCTGTAGGGATGCAGGTAGGAATGTAGGTCTGGTTGCTCGATGGTTAGATTTGCCCGCCACACAGTTAATAAGCATGTGAAGCTTATTTTAACAAAACCTGTCGCCGCCAATCCCCTCCAAAATAGAGCCGCGGGGATCGAATCTAACTATTTCACAATTTTTGGGTTTGATTCCAGTCAATGCGCGAATGAAATTACCATGAGAGACAATTGCCGTTGATTGAATATTTTCACGTATCAGTCTGGTTTTGAAACTGTTTGTTCTTTCGATTAAAACCTCTTCAGGCTCAACGGGGATCCCACGATGGTCTTTTGCACCGTCGTACCACCAACGCTCATCTAGATGATTAAAATCAAAACATGGAAAATTCTTCGAAAGTTCATTCGGCGTACTCCCGATATCACAGCTGTTGCAGAGTTGTTCTCGCACATCCGCACTAATTTGAAACGGTAGCGTATTCCCAAAAATTAACTGGGCCGTTTGCAATGTCCTCGTGAAGGGCGAAACAATAACGGTCTTAATATCAAGTTTTTCGATTTGACTCCTAGCCTGTTGAGCCTGAACTTCTCCAAGCTTTGTGATAGGTGCATCGAATATCATCGGATCCGGCTTGAGAGGGTCGTGAACCGCATTAAATGCTGATTGAGCGTGTCGAATAAGAAAAATAGTCATGTTAAATATTTCCAATGAATTAGAGGGACCGAGACCTTTCGCATAGCACTTTTTAAAGATTGCAAGAGACTACAGGAAGTCAATTTTAGCCAGCACTGATTACTTTTTTTGCATGCATGTTGCTCTGAAAAAACATATCTTAAAGGCTTAAGTCTAGCCTTTTCAAAAATCATTGCCTTAGATGCTACAAAGTGTAACCTCATATGACAAAAAAACGCATATGGAGGAAATTATGGTGAATTTTAGAAAAAGAATATTTGCGGCAGTTGGTGCTTTTATGCTGCTAACAATCCCAACGCTGGGCAACGCGCAAGAGGATTGCCACCGCGGCACTTTGGACGTTGCGTATTGTGATAGGAACCTCGATCAATTGGCAGACCTGCCAAAAAATCCAAAAGATTGGGTTGATCCATCAACCATCATCTTTACATACACCCCAGTCGAAGACCCTGCTGTCTACGCAAGTATTTGGCAAGGTTTTGTTGATCACATGGCCGCGGTAACTGGCCGCAAGGTCGCCTTTTTTCCTGTGCAGTCCAATGCTGCCCAGCTCGAAGCCATGCGGTCTGGCCGCCTACACGTTGCTGGTTTTAACACAGGGTCCAACCCTATCGCTGTAAGTTGCGCAGGTTTTGTACCCTTTGGCATGATGGCTTATAAAGACGGTAAATTTGGGTATGAAATGGAAATCATTGTCCCTGCTGACTCTGACATGAAATCTCCTGATCAAATCAAAGGTCGGACCATGGCCTTCACCTCGCCTACTTCTAATTCTGGCTTCAAGGCGCCATCTGCGATCTTGAAGGGAGAGTTTGGTCTTAAAGCTGAGGTGGACTTCACACCTACTTTTTCAGGCAAACACGACAACTCAATTCTTGGTGTTTACAATGGTGACTATGAAGTAGCCGCAATTGCGAATTCGGTAATGCAGAGGATGGTGCGCCGCGGTGTGATTGACCCTGGAAAGATTCGTACGATTTACAAGTCTCAGACCTTCCCAACCACAGGCTATGGTCATGCTCACAACTTACACCCAGAACTGGTTGCTAAGATTAAGACAGCGTTCTGGACGTACAAGTGGGATGAAACTTTCAAGAAAGAATTTAAGAAAGCAGACATTTTCGTTGGAATCGAGCACAAATACGATTGGGCGGTGATCCGTGGAATCGACAAAGCCAATGGTGTTAGCTACGACTGCAAGTAGGAATAATAAACCAATTTTGGGCGCGCCATATTCAGGCGCGTCCAACTATTTTTTCTATTTTGAAGGAAGCTCTTGATGCTGCGCCTTAAAATCCTCTCTAAACGCTACAAGACAGGCGACCTAGCGTTGAATAATGTAACGCTTGAAATTCCAGATGGGCAATTGGTTGCCCTAATCGGGCCATCAGGCGCTGGAAAATCCACACTAATACGCTGCGTTAATCGCTTAGTCGATGCCACAGCAGGTACGATCCATCTGGGCGAGCGCGAAATTACAAGCTTGTCAAACAAAGACCTGAGAGGTGTACGCCGACGTATGGGCATGATTTTTCAAGAATACGCGTTGGTTGAACGCCTGACAGTGATGGAAAATGTTCTATCGGGCCGGTTAGGATATGTGAATTTTTGGCAGAGCCTCTTTCGCAAATTCCCAAAAGAAAGCGTGCGAGAAGCCTACCGATTGTTGGACCGCGTGAACCTAATGCACATGGTTGACAAGCGTGCCGATGAATTGTCCGGTGGTCAACGTCAGCGGGTTGGGATTTGTCGCGCATTGATCCAAGACCCTGAACTGTTATTGGTTGACGAGCCAACAGCAAGCCTCGACCCAAAGACTTCGCGTCAAATTATGCGCCTAATAAGAGAACTCTGCAAAGAACGTGGACTTGCTGCAATCATTAATATTCATGATGTAGCTCTGGCGCAGATGTTTTCGGAGCGCGTGGTTGGACTGAAACTAGGTGAAATTGTTTATGACGGCTCGCCCGAGGGTTTGACACCAAAAGTTCTGACCGAAATCTATGGTGAGGAAGACTGGGAAAAGACTATTGAAAAAGTGGACGACGATGGTGACATGCTGGATGATGGAGAAGTGGCATGAGTGAGGCGTCGCTACATTACGCTGAAACATGGAAGAAGCCGCACTTCATCAAATCGTCACTGCTTCGTTATTCGATCTATCTTGTCACTGTCACATATTTCTTTTTAGCTATTTACACAATGGACGTTAACTGGACACGGGTTGCTGAGGGTATCCCGCGTGGAATAGACATGCTTAGCAAGTTCTTCCCACCCGACCTCAGCGACGCGCGCGGTGTGATTTTGGACGGCATCCTTGAAAGCATCTGGATGGCAATCATCTCGACTATTGGAGGTGTTCTGCTTTCCGTCCCCATTGGGCTTGGTGCGGCGCGAAATTTAGCACCTTCATGGGTGTATCTTTTTTGTCGCAGTATCATCGCTGTCTCTAGAACTTTTCCAGAGGTAATCCTTGCGATTTTTGCCGTAAAGTTCTTCGGGTTTGGCCCATTTGCAGGTTTTATCGCCTTGGCGATCGGCACTATTGGTTTTTTTGCTAAACTTTTAGCTGAAGATATTGAGAATATGAGCAAATCTCAGGCCGAAGCAGTTCGTGCAACTGGTGCATCATGGTTGCAATGGGTAAATTACGCGATCCAGCCTCAGGTGCTTCCGCGAATGATTGGACTATCGCTTTATCGTCTGGACATTAACTTTCGCGAAAGCGCAGTGGTGGGAATCGTTGGTGCAGGCGGCATTGGCGCGCACCTACTCACCTCGGTCCAACGTTATGAGTACGCCACCACAGCAACTGTACTGTTTTCGATAATTGCGATTGTGATCACACTGGAATATACCTCTGGTTATCTCAGAAAGTGGGTGCAGTAATGCCGACCATCAAAACAAAAGAAGGGCCCATTTGGCGCAAGCGCACTCCCTTGAAGCAGTGGCTCATTTGGGGGGGATGGCTAACAGGGCTTTGCATCGCTTCCTATGCGTGGCAGCTAATCTCTGAAAAGACCATATGGATGTTTGTATGGGACGCTCCGCGGCAAATGGCAGACATTGGCACACGCATGGTACCGCCAGATTGGAGCTACATGCCTAAGCTGTGGCGTCCCGTTTGGGACACGCTGAATATTGCCACCATTGGTACCGCCATTGCAATGTGTCTGGCCGTGCCAATCGCATTCCTCGCCGCTCACAATACCACACCACATAAATCTGTTCGTGCTGTAATGCTTTTCATAATAGTAGCCACACGGTCGGTAAACTCGTTGATCTGGGCACTTCTTTTAGTAGTGATTGTCGGACCTGGCGTGTTAGCAGGAACCATCGCAATCGGAGTTCGATCGATTGGCGGTTGTGCCAAGCTGATATACGAATCTATTGAAGAAATCGACCCAAAGCAGGTTGAGGCCATTAAAGCCACTGGTGGTTCGCGCGCTCAACAAATGATCTATGGTATCGTTCCTCAAATATTGCCCACAATCGCAGGGGTTGGCGTATTTCGCTGGGACATCAACGTGCGTGGCTCCACCATTCTGGGCATTGTCGGTGCAGGCGGGATTGGCATACAATTAAATGGCTCCATTAATGTGCTCGCCTGGACACAGGTTTCAACGATCCTTATCGTCATTCTGGGCACAGTGTTTGTTTCTGAATATATCTCAGCCAAAGTGCGTGGAGCGATCATCTAGCATGTACACGCGTGATGCCGCCTGGGCTGTTCAACAATACGAGGCTTTACGTTCCCTCCTTCCAAACGCCCATATGCCCACCCAGTCTATTCATGCTTCGGATCTTGGTGCAATAGCGGACCACTTTGATGTTTTTCTACTTGACGCCTTCGGCGTTTTGAATGTCGGCGAAACCGCAATCAATAGCGCCGTTAAACGGGTGCAGTCGCTCCAAAAAATGAATAAGCGCGTCCTTGTTTTGACCAATGGTGCTTGTTTCCCGGCTGATCAAGCACTACAAAAATTTCTTAATTTTGGTTTTTCTTTTGACCTTTCAGATATTGTGTCAAGCCGCGATGCTTTAGCAATTGGGCTCTCAATGCTCCCAGATAATGGGTTTTGGGGCGTGATGAGTTCTCACAATTCGCAAGTTGAGAGCCTCGGTATTCCGTGGCGTCGCTTGGATGATACCAGGCCAACTTACGATGCAGCCTCTGGGTTTGTTTTTTTATCTACATTGGAATGGACTGACGCTCAACAGACGCTTTTGCAAGAGAGCTTAGCAAAAGTGCCTCGCCCTATTCTCGTTGGTAATCCAGATCTTGTTGCGCCTCGTGGAAGCCACCTGAGTTTGGAGCCGGGTTATTATGCTCACGAACTTGGTCGTGATTTAACACTTAAAGTGAGGTTCTTCGGAAAACCTTTTGCGAACATTTATGACCTCGCTTTAAGTCGCCTTCCTAATATTGACCTATCCCGAATTGCAATGGTGGGTGATACGCTGCACACAGATGTTTTGGGTGGTGCAGCATATGGAGTAAAAACCGTCTTGGTGACTGATCACGGCCTTTTTGCTGGCTATGACTGCGCAAGATTCATTAGGCAAACCCAGATTATACCAGACTTTATTATCCCAACGATATAAGAAGCATGGCACAAATAAAATCGTACAGCTAAGAGAGTGAAACAACAAATATGAACGCCCGAATCATCTTTGACCTCGACGGAACTTTGATTGATAGCGCGCCTGACATACAAAGCATTGCAAACGCAAGTCTTGCAAAAATTGATGTTGAACCGATCACGCTAGAAGAAACGCACTCATTCATTGGTGAAGGCATTCAGAATTTCATAGAGCGTGTGCGTAAGGCTCGAGATGTATCAGATAAATTTCAAAAACCGCTACTTGAAGATATGACTGCGCGGTATGAAACTGCGGTTGAATTGACCGTGATGTACCCCGGTGTGCCAGAAGCCTTAACTATATTGGCGCAGTCACATCGTTTGGGAATATGTACCAACAAGCTGCACCGGCCATGCATTGCTGTGTTGAAACATCTTAAGATTGATCAATTCTTCCAAACTGTTTGGGGTGGCGACAATCCACTGGCCCGCAAGCCCAATCCAGCTCCACTTCAGGCTGCCTTTGAGGACCTTGGCACTGGTTTGCGCATCTTCATAGGTGATAGCGAGATTGACGCTGAGACTGCGCAGCGGGCTCAAGTACCATTTATCCTATTCACGCAAGGGTATCGAAAAAAGCCTATCGACCAAATCCCACACGATGTGGCGTTTGATGTATTTGCTGATCTGGATGCCAAGATAAAAGTCCTTTTAACGCAGTCATGAGGGTCACTTAATTTCCAAGGGATGTGAAATCAAGACTGAACAGCAAGCGTCAGCCAGTTTACTAAGTCACGTGGGTAACTGTTCCTTGGCTCAGTTTGAAGAAGCCGTCATGCGGTTTTGCAAGACCAACAATCTCTTCCCTCGGGAGACCTGTATAAATGCCACGCAAAACCCGCGAGGTCATTGCGTGACATATCACAAGCGCCGTCTGAGACAGATCCACATCGTTGTACCACTCAGATACACGGGAGCTCAAATCGCCATATGACTCACCAGACGGCGGTCGTGCGCTCCAGCGATCAGTTGTTCGTGCTTGCCAGAATTCTGGATAGTTTTTGGCAACCTCAGCTTCAGTTAGCCCCTCACATTCCCCAAAACTCGCCTCCATCAATCGGGCATCAAAGGAGATTAAATCTGCAGATATACCAAGTTCATCTAACATGATGTGCGCTGTCTCTTTTACACGGCCAAGAGGACTAGCATAAACAGTGAATGATGCGGTTAAAGATGAATTGCGCTGCAAAATGCGAGCGTTTTCTCTTGCTTGGAATACGCCGCGGGAAGTCAAAGGTGAGTTCTGGTGCCCTTGGTACCGGCCCTCAGTATTCCATTCGGTCTCGCCGTGGCGAAACAAGTAGATGGTTTTAGTAGTCATACAAATCCTCTAGGTATCCAAGTCTTTCTAGTTTCCAAAACTGTTGCCCTAATCGGCTGTGTTATTTTTTTGTATTTATTAGATCAAAGCAAGTAATATAGTTAATGTCGGAGTTCACAGCAGAACTGATGCGCCTAGTCACAGACTCCTCAGTTAGCGGCAACTCAGTAAAAAAGGGTCCGTATGCTCAGAGGCTCTGGCAAATATGATGATTGATTTTAACTTGGACAGGATTTTAACATGGCGATCGCCCAGTTCCTCCTAGAACTTGCTGGCGCAATTATCCTGATTCTGTTCGCAATCAGGATGGTGAGGACAGCGGTCGAGAGAGCCTTTGGAACAACTTTTCGCCGATTAGTAACAGGCTCTAACGCAAGGCTTAGAGCAACCTTTGCCGGTATGGCGCTTGCCGCAATTATGCAAAGCTCATTGGCGGTCGCGATACTGATCACTGGCTTTGTTAACGCCGGCACGCTATCTTTTCAGCTTGGTCTTCCTGCGATGTTGGGAGCAGATCTCGGCTCAGCACTTGTCATTCAATTTCTAAGCGTAAAAATCAGCTGGCTAGCGCCATTGCTGTTAGTGTCTGGCGGCTTGATGTTTTTAAAAAGCAAGTCCTCAATGCCAAAACAAATTGGTCGGGGGCTGCTAGGAGTTGCTTTGGTCCTGATTGCCTTAGAATCAATGCGGGCAACGGTGATGCCAATCCGTGATAGCACATTCTTGCTACAAATTTCTGCCTTGATGAGTCGCGATTTCATCACAGCGTTTCTTGTTGGAACTTTTCTCACATTTATCATGCATTCCTCTTTGGCAGTTGTGTTGATGATTGTGACACTTGTTGCACTCGATGCCTTGCCCCTAATGGTTGGGATTTCGCTCATGCTGGGCGCAAATCTTGGGTCTTCACTTCTACCATTATGGATCACACGCGCCATGCCACCGCTAGCGCGGCAGGTTCCAATGATGAACTTTCTTATTAGAGGAACTGCATCAGTAATTATGGTTGTAGCAGTTAACCAGTCTCCATTAATCGAGCTTTTACCAGATTTGGATAACGCTCAAAAAGTGATTTTGAGCCATATTTTGTTTAATACATTATTACTACTGACAGTACCGCTCAGCGGTTCATTGGAACGTGTATCAACAAAATTAATGCCTCAGAAATCAGCAAGCCTGGATGACCCGCCAGCGCATTACCGTTCTGTGCTGAATCATGAATTGCTAGACAATATGGATTTAGCTATTGCAAGTATCAGGCGGGAGGTTCAGAGAATGCTTCTCATCACCGAGGAAATGATGTTTCCTATAATGGACTTGTTTCAAAAATATGATAGCGCCCGAATGAAAAAGATTGTCAAAAAGGATTTAATCATTAATGAGGCTCTCAATGGCACGCGGCGCTACGTAGCAGAATTATCTGGCATAAATGGCGTTCAAAGTGGTTCCAGTGCCCAACGCAAAGAGCTAAGTAACCTGCTTGAATTCGCCATCGCAATCGAAGCAGCAGGTGATGTTATCTCAAAGACACTCTCAAACCTCGCAGCCAGCAAAGACCAGGAGGGCGTTCGCTTTTCCACAGAGGGTTTAGCGGAACTTCGTAAAATGCATGACATGGTAATTGCAAATATTTCCCTGGCAGGCAATGTACTGGTCTCTGGTGATGTTGGCATCGCACGTCGTTTGCTTGAAGAAAAAAATGAATTCACGCTGCGCCAGAGAAAAAGCAGGAAGAATCATTTGAAACGCTTGGTGAAGGGCCGAGCAGGAGTTATTGAGTCAAGTGACCTGCATCTTGAGACTGGACTGGCTTTAAAGGAGTTTAACAGCCACATCGCCTCTATTGCCTATCCGATTCTATCGCGCGAGGGGCAGTTATTACACTCTAGGCTGATTTCAGAAGACTGAGCCGAAATCAAACAACCGCAGATCAGAGAGGCAAATTCTCGGTCCTTTAACCTGCACACCTTTCCTGGCATTCCAAATCTAGTTGATAAACAGCAGGGGTTGGCGCTATATTTAGGATAACCAGACTGTTGAAGCGTCAGCAATTCAAGTAATTGCACAGACAAAAGGCTTGTCTTTTCATCACCTTTCTCAGCTTTGCGAACATGGCATACGAAACAAAACCCTGCTGAGAAATCATTTTGCAAGATTAATCCGGTTACGTTTCACGTAATCGTTAATTGTTGCAATCTGATTCTTACTCAAGCGCAGACCTAGCCGCGTTCGACGCCACACAAAATCCTCAGCCGAGGATACCCATTCATGCTTAATTGCCCAGTCAAGCTCAGCCGCATAAACACCCGCCCCAAAATCGTCTCCAAGGTCATCTACTGAGTGAATTTGGGCTAGAATGGACCAGGTGTCGGTGCCGTAAGCGCGAACTAGCCGGTGAGCAACTCTCCCCGGCAAAAAAGGAAATTTTGCCCTAATTTTGCAAACGAGAGACTCAAACCCATCCACACAAAAATCGCCTCCCGGGAGCGTGACGCCGGCAGTCCAACTGCCAGACATTTTTGTAAAGAAAGGCGCCAGCTTTCTCATCACAGACTCAGACAGTCTTCGATAGGTTGTGATCTTCCCACCAAAAATATTGAGTAGTGGGATACCCCCTTCATCGTCAAGCCGCAGAACATAATCACGAGTTGCTGCAGTGGCATCGTTCGCACCATCGTCATAAAGAGGCCGAACACCAGAAAAACTTGCGACAATGTCGGAGCGCAAGACAGGCTTCCTAAAATAACTAGAAGCAAAGGCCAGGAGATACTCTGTTTCCTCGTCAGAGCAGACAGGACACTTTGCCAAGTCAGGGTGATCAACGTCTGTGGTGCCAATCAAGGTAAAATCATTCTCGTAAGGGATGGTGAAAATGACTCGCCCATCCTCACCCTGAAAAATATAACTTTTTTCATGCTTATAAAGTTTATGTGTAATGATGTGGCTGCCGCGTACAAGTCGTAACCCATCCATTGAGAACTGACCTATTTTATTCTTTATAATGTCTTCAACCCATGGCCCCCCTGCATTTACTAGACATTTTGCAAAGAAAACAAATTTGTGACCAGTTTCGACATCCTCTGTGACAACCTGCCAACATCCATCTCGGCGTTTCGCGCCAATAACTTTGGTGTATGGCATGATGAGGGCGCCCCGCTTTTCTGCATCGCGTGCATTCAGGACAACCAGCCTTGAATCTTCAACCCAGCAGTCCGAGTACTCGAACGCATTCACAAAAACATCCTTAAGTGGCTTGCCACTCTCGTCTGTTGTAAGATCAATGAGTTTGGTCGCTGGCAGAAACTTTCTGCCACCTAATTGGTCATATAAGAACAGTCCAAACCTCATTAACCATGCGGGCCGACGCCCCTTCATCCAGGGAAACAGCCTAGACAGCAAACGGGCCAAAGGCGTGTTGGTCTCAAAACGCATGGTGTGATTGTGGGGGAGAACAAATCGCATAGGCCAACTGATATGAGGCATCGCCTTTAAAAGAACTTCTCTTTCAATCAACGCTTCACGGACAAGCCGAAAATCAAAATATTCTAAATATCGCAACCCCCCGTGGAACAGTTTAGTTGAAGATGAAGATGTTGCCGAAGCGATGTCATTCATCTCAGCGAGCGCGACAGACAAACCTCTGCCTGAAGCATCTCGGGCAACACCGCAGCCGTTAACTCCACCACCAATAATAAAGAGGTCGTATAAATCTCTCGTGTCTCTGGAATTATTTGATAAATCAGGCATCGAAAGCCTCTTCCGATTCCATTGCATTTAAACACCAAAGACAGGAAATACACGAGAGCTTACGCTATCAGGTCCCTTGCGATCAAGCTCAGAGAGGTTGCAAATTTCCTCTGACCTAGATTCTTCTTGCATAGCCTTGCCTTTTTGGAACACCCTTTTCATAGCCGCTTGGCCTATCGACTTTAAAAATGTTCTCTGCATTGAAAATATAGGGTTTATGATGGGAAAGAATCATATTCTAGCGATTGATCAGGGAACCACTTCAACGCGTGTAATCGTCTTTAACCAGAGACTTCAGCCCTTGGCCGTGGCACAGGAAGAATTTCCTCAATATTTTCCTGAGTCTGGTTGGGTGGAGCACGATCCTGAAGATTTATGGTCCTCAACTACCGCCATGTGCCGACTTGCACTTGAGCGGGCTTGTTTAAATTCGACCGATATCGCTGCCATCGGCATCACAAACCAGCGTGAGACAACTGTTGTCTGGAATCGACATACGGGACGAGCGATACACAATGCAATTGTTTGGCAAGACCGCCGAACAGCTGACTATTGCCGAATGCTGAGAGACGCTGGGCATGAGTCAGACGTCACGGGAAAAACAGGGCTGCTCCTTGATCCATATTTTTCGGCAACAAAATTACGCTGGATTCTTAAAAATGTTGATGGTGCGGGGGCCCAAGCAGAAGCGGGTGATTTATTATTTGGAACGGTAGATAGCTATCTCATTTGGAGGCTTACAGAAGGAGCATCGCACGTAACAGATGCAACAAACGCTTCACGGACCATGTTTTATAATATCTCGAAGGGTTGCTGGGACAATGAATTACTTAGCCTATTCGATATTCCAAAAAAGATGTTGCCAGAGGTCAGAGATAGCTCAGGTGAGTTTGGTGTTGCCCAAGCAGATTTGTTTGGGGGTACTGGGGTTCCAATTCTGGGTGTGGCGGGCGACCAACAGGCAGCTACCGTTGGGCAGGCATGCTTTAAACCCGGCATGGTCAAATCTACTTATGGAACGGGTTGTTTCGCATTAATGAATACAGGCGGCAAGCCAGT
>MDTC01190040.1_pt1 | contig 13118 bp, 7 predicted proteins | sample 811181 | NCBI WGS metagenome assembly MDTC01 (sample SAMN05326644, study PRJNA326480) | marine metagenome | isolation source: seawater | place: Pacific Ocean: North | collected 2011 | reverse complement strand
TACCAGCATCCTTGTCAAAACAAAGATCACCTTCATCTAAAGAATCACTAGGTTCACCTTCAGTAACACGATATCTAGCGGCAAAGTCATTCATATCATTACTTAGACTTAAGACATCACCGTCTTTAGCTAAGAACTTATAGAATGTATATTCATGAGCAGTAGTTGTAGTCTGTACCAGCATTGAATAATTAGCTGATAATGTAGACCCAGCATCTGTTGGGATATCTGTAATTGTTACAGCCCCACCACCTGACCTTGTACCGTTTGTACTTGTACCAGCAGTAACAGTAAGATCAACTGGATTTGTAATGCTTAAGACAGTACCAGCATTCTCCTTTGGATCAGGATGTGCATCAGGAAAACTATCTTTATTAGCTACAACTCTAAAACCACCAACAGAGTTTACAACATCAGCTACGTGATCTGCAACTGCTTTAGATGTAGGTAGTTTTACATCACTTGTAGAAGTTAGACTAGTTTCTGTATCAGATATATTTGCAATCTGTACAGCATTATCTTGAATAGTAGTAGCACCTGCATTATCAATATGTACATCACCTGTTAAAGCCGTAGCAGTAGGGATGTTACTAACATTTCCTAGTAGTACTTTACCAGAATCAATAGTTGCTAGTTTTGAGTGTGCAATTGCAGCTGATGCATTTATATCTTCATTTATTATACTGTCATTTCTAATTTTAGCAGATGTTATAGCACCATCTATAATTTGAGGTGTATTAATACCTCCATCTTTTAACTCTTGTAGAGCGTATAAATCTTGTTTTTTATTTGAATTTAAGTCATCAGCTCTAATAGATGACCCAGCTTGATAAGTAGCTGTAACTGCATCAACATTAGTATCACGATATATACGAACATTATTTGTCCCAAGAGCTGGTTCATTACCTGAAGTGAAGGTAATAGTACCACCAGTCTCTTTATCATAAGGACTAATTGTATAATGTGTAGTTAAAGTCTGATCAGTCCAGTAGTCATTTGTACCTACTTTGACTGCTACTTTTATATCATCAACTAATAGTGATTTAAAGGTAAAGGTAAACGCAGATTGGCTACCTGTTCCATTATGAAATTGTTGAATTGTTGCCATTGTTTATTTAACAGGTAGATTGAGTATTGATTTAAAGTTAGTAGATTCTCGTAAACTTTGTAGATTTTGTACATCCTTTCTACGAGCTTCTGCAATTAATTCTTGTACTTTCTGGTTATGCCTCATCTGAGCCCAAGCTCTATTCCTTGCACGTGTAAAGATAAACTTTAACTTTTTATTATGTAAATAAGCTGCCATTGGATCATTCTCTCTCTTACCAGAAGCTCTATCTTTATTCATTAATGCGATAGATGCTTGTATAGTAGGATCATCAGCTAACTTATTTAATTCTAATTCTAAGTTTTGTAAACCAATTAAACGTTGAAATTCAGATCTTAATTCTGGATGGTTTGATAAATCTGTACCATCAGGACCATAATATGTAGAAAGTCTTAGGTCATAACCACTATCAAATAGTAGTTTTCTTCCTGGACTTTGATCTAAATTAAAATGAACAGGACTGAACATATTAAACATTCTAGTCGGGAAGTCATATTCTCTAATTGGCTGACCAGTTAGGATATCATATTTTATTGATAAAGGTTCAGCTGCAATATTTTCACTAATTAAGTTTCTATTTCTAATTGAATCAAATACACCAGAGTTTAGTTCTTTCATATGTGGAGTGAATAGTTTACCTAATTCATTCCTTAAACCAGCCATTGGTACAGTATTGTTCATTAAATTAGCTAATATCCTTTCTATTTGACCAGGACGACCAGCAAATAGATCAACAAATTGCTGCATACCTGCAAGATATGATTTACTTGTAATACCTTGAGCTATGACAAGAGATATTTTAGCAAATTGATCTTCTGTCCATTCATCCCCCATTAATTCCATATGATCACCAACATCAGCAATAGCTGATAATATTTGGTTAAATGGTTCAAATGAATCATAGCTAACCCATGCGTCACCTATTTTTATACTTCTAGGAACATAACCAGCGTCTATCCATACTTGTCTTTTCTGTCTATCTGTAGGTCCATTACCAGTTAAGCCTCCACTCAGGAAGTGCATAGATGCCATTGATATAATACCTGTACCAATAGCTAATCTACCAGTTTGTAAAGCTTTAGCATTAATTAACTCTTCAGCTGTTTCAATACCATATCTCTTTACAGCTGCTAAGTCATCAACTGTAGCCCATGCAATATCATTCCACTCTTTAACAAGGAAATTAAAGCCTGGTGTATGTTTAGCAGTAAGGGCCAATCCATTAACACCTGTCCTTGCAAATAGAAAGAAAGGTTTGGCATATGGATGCGCATCAAATACATCATTTAATCCTTTAGCAAATCCTGTTAAATCTTGTGTTAATGTAGCTTCTTTTTTAGCATAATTAACTGTTCTACCTAGTTCATTATCTATTCTTATATTACCTTCAGCATCTAATATCTGGTTCATAAATCTATCTTCATACTCTTTCATTAATTTAGGAGTAATCTCATTAACTTTACCAGTATTGAATTGATCCATAGCTTCACGCATAGCTTTCTCTTTACCTTTAGCTCTAGCTAAAAGATAACCAAAAGCATCATCCGTTGCAGCCATTATTTTTGTAGAGTATGTAAGAAAACTACTATCATTCATAGCTCTTGCAGAGTTAGCCATATAAAAAGCAACTTTATCTCCAAGACTTGCCTTACCACTATTCTCTATCCAATGACGAAAAACTTCCCATGATTCATCACTTTTACTATATTGAGAATATCTTGATTTAATTGTAGCTATATCACCAGCCCAATAAGAGTTTAATTTAGTTTTAAATAATGTCCAAGCTTCAGGTACAGCTTCTCTTAAACCATTAAGTGCAGCTAAAGATGCTCTCATGGTTTGACCATCACCTTTTAAACCAGCTCCTAATGCTGTTGATATTGGACGTAAGAAAGTAGCTGAACCTGTACCCATAATAGCCCTTATAGGTGTTTTAGGACCACTTAGAATACTATGAACCATAACTTGTTCTAACTCTCTTATCAGTACACCAGTTTTTACTTTACCGTTTAGTTCTCCACCTTTTAATTTAGTGCGTACCCATTTATCAAAATCTTTAACATTCTGTAAATCATCTACCATTGAAGCAGATTCAAAGATAGCTCTAAATAGACTATCATCACCATCTTTACCAGCTAGATCTAATGCTACACGGAAAGCTTCTATAGATTTACCAACCCTAGAGCTAACAGCATTATCTAAAAATTCTTTTCTTATATTATTTCTAGCTATAATATCAGGATTTAAAGCACCAAGATTTCTAAATTCATCAGATTGTATAATTCTAGCTCTTGATGTTTCAGCAAGTACTGTAGTCAGTTTATCGAATAACTGTTTCGCAGGTCCATCAATATCATTCACCATTATATGATCCATCATTTCTCTAGTACTGATACCTTCATCTCTGATAGCTCTTACTAGATCACCTGTTAATAAATCACCTGCTTTAACATATTTTGTACCCCAATAGAATAAAGATTCAGCAGTAACATCTAGGACAGGTTTACCACCCTCCATTGTTATAGCTCTTGCAGCAGACATATTAGTATAAAATTCTGCTAAGTATTCTTTAGCAGGTATATCAGCTGCTTCTCTACCTATTGCATGTCTTTGGAATATCTCAACTGATTCACCCCATACATCAGATAATGATCTTCTACCAGCTAATACATCAGCTAGTTCTACTTCATATAATGGGGACATTTTCCATCTTTTTACAATATCTTCTATAACTTCTTCACTAGTACCTGCCGTTTGTGCTGCAACGACTCTTTGTACTTTAGTTGTTAATGTACCTGGAGACCCTGGATAAGAACCTTCATCATTACGCATTCTCTTCAAATTATTATCAACAACACGTACATCATCTACGGATTGATAAGCTGCTTGAGAAGGTTCTGCAAATTCACTATTTTTATTAGGACCAAATCCTGGACCATCAGCTACTTCTACAGCTGCTTGTTGGTTTTTCTGAGCTTGTACATTATCAAATCTTGAAGCTGCTCTTTCAACAGCATCTTCAGTAGCATCTACTACTTTACCATCAGGCATAAGTATTTTTTTACCTTTACCCATGACTCTAAATAAGCCATCAGCTAAAGTACCTATACCCATACCTTCTACAACATTCTTAAATGTCTTTATTGCAGGATGATCTTCATCATTAGTTGTTAGTGGTGTATCAATAAAACCATATCTATCTCTTAATAATTGCAAAGCATTTGCATCTTGAGAATAAATAGAAGTTAAATCCGATGCAGCACCAACTGCAGCAGCTCTACCCCATTGTGTAGATACCAGCTTACCTCCAAGAGATAAAGCTTTTGAACCAAATGGTATAGCTCGTACAGCAGCAGTTACTCCAGTACCAGCAGCAGCTACACCAGCAACTTTAGCTGCAGGTATTATTGCTAATGCCATGCTACCAAAGTGAGTTGCACTTCTTATGAAGCCTCCCCACCATGTTCTAGTTTCAATAGGATTATCATCATCTTTAAACCAATCATCCCATTCTGGTTTATAACCTTCTTCAGTTTTATTCTCTTCACCCATCTCACCGCTAACTAAGTCAACAGCTCGTTCTGGTAAAGTAGTAAGAGAGGAAGCAGTATCTTGTAAACCACCACCGAATGCTGATTGTAATTCTTTAACTACACCAGCTAATCCCCAGTCGTCTTGATTACGTGGGTCTGCTTGTTCAGCAGCGTACTGCTGATCTGATTCAGCTTGCGCTTGTTCTTCTTTTTGTCGTTGTTCTAATTCAGGAGCTATAGTTTCTTGATATTCATCATGCTCTGCTTGAATCTTATCTAGTAATTCCTGATCATGAACCATATCTGGTGGTGTGTAACTATCTGTCATTTTACCTTAGTAAATGTTATTGAGGAGGACTAAGCAGTTCTTTTGTATTCCAATCTGCTCCAGAGTTAAGTATAATAGCTCTTTGCCTCTTTTTTGAAGTTGAGTTATTTGTAAATAATAAACCAGCATAAGGGTTCTCACCTATTGTTCTATCAATATATGCTTGTACAGGTGGTATAGGTAATGAACCTTTACCTGCAGCCTTATATTGCATGTTTGCGATATCCCAAGCCGTAGCTCCAGGTATCATAGCAGCTACTTTATGATAATAAAATGGTATTGTACCTTGACCTGATTTATCTTTAGCAAAAGTATCCAGTTTTAATAATTCAGCATCACTTCCTGGTATAACTTTAGTCATTAAAGATTCTGCTTTATTATTACCTGCTTCTTCTACAAAGATTTTTGCTTGATCTAATCTAATTTTAAAATCTACACCATTAACTGGATCTTTGTATACATTAATGTTATAACCACCTTTTCTTCCATACAAACCAGTGCGCCTTTCAACTTCTGCCATAGCTAATTTATGAGCTTCTTTAGCTCCTACTGCATCTACATTAACTCTATATATTCTATTATAATCTGCTTTTGCAGCTCTTACTTGAGCTAAATATTGAGGAGATTTATAATCATTAACACCTGTCATTTCTTGCATACCTTGACCAACAAATGCAGGTATATCTTTATCTCTTATACCAGCATAAGTTGCATCAACACCTTGTCCTTGTGGAGTTTCAGAAAACTTTTTCCACTTTTCTCTTAGTGTATCATCATATATTTTAGAATAATCATCAACTTCAATTTTATAACCATTCGCTTTTTTATACTCTAAGATAGATTCATATTCAGAATCTTCTACATCTTCACGAGTGACAACTTTTCCATACCATTCAGCTGGTATAATTAACCCTGGATGTTGTTCTTGAAGCTTTCTAGCCATCTCTTTGAGTTCAGTTTCACTAGGATATGTACCAGTTTCTCTTGCTATATCATTGATTTGATATACTAAACTCATTCTAATAGCCCTATCACCTGCTTCTCTGTTCTGTATAGCCTTTAATTTAGCTGCATTGATACGTGATTCAACATCACCAAAGTCTTTTTCCCAAGCTTCTTCAATAGAAATATTTTTTCTACCGTCTCTATGGTCAAATCTGTGTGCAAGAGCTGCACGGTATTGATGTTCAGAGATCATCTTATTTGTTAACATGAAGTCTAAACGTTCAATTAAGTGCTCTCTTGCTTTACCATGACCACCAAGATCACCATATGATTCATTGATAATACTAATAAGTGTTGAACCTAAAGTATTTGTACCAGCTGAAGCTAATAATCTTTCATCTATAATATCATGTCTTTCATCTTTGGCAGCCTTAGCTTGCTCCTTATCAGCATTCTCAATTATAGCTAATTTAGACCTTTCTATAGTTGGCCAGAAAGTTTCAGCTAAAAATTCATCACTTAAATCAGCCTCATCTATGGTATTTAAACCAATATTTTTTAAATGCTCATCTAGTAATTTTTCTTTCTGTCCAGTTGTAGAGTTAAACCAAGTGATTTTTACACCTGTATCTTTATCTATATAAGAAAGTTCATGCTTTACTTTATTTAAACTAATAGAAAGTCTTGAAGCTTCAGTCTTGGCTAGTATTTCTTTAAAGATTACTGAACGATTACCTGTTAGATTTCTTAAATCCTCAGCTAAATCGTTATCTCCCTTAGCTTCTGCTTCAGCAGCTAGTGAATTATAATAACCAACATCAGCTTGGTAATTAGCTTTAGTTTCAGATCTTCTGTTAAATGCTGTTAGATCAGCATAAGTTGCATTAGTTTTACTAGCAAGTATCTTAGCTTCATTCCGTAAGACTCTATCGTTATTCTCTTTCCGTTCTTCTAAGAAAGTACCGAGGGTTTTAGAGAACTGTCCAACTTCTTTAATTGTTTTATTAAATTGATCAGCATTAGCTTGACGAGCTTGATCATTTAATCTTCTCATTTCTTCAGCAGAAGCCTCACCTTCCATTTCCTCTTGGAATCTTTTATCCATAAGAGGTAAATAGTCAGCAGCGGATTCATACTCGAATACAGGTTTTTCTACTACCATGATTTAAATTCAGTTTCTGAATATTCCTGTGTTTTTAGCCCAACCACCGCTGGCTATACCCATTACACTACTACCAATACTTAAAGCATCAGTAAACATAGCCATACCAACATTTTGGTATACGGGTCTTGGTGTTGGAACTTCTTCCATAGGTGCTTGCCAAACTTTAGCGAACTCTCGACCTTTAGCTGCTTCAGCTTTGCGTCTATTTGCTACATTAGCTTCTTTTATAACATCTCTAGCATCAGTCAGTTTAGATGCTTGTGCTGAATAGAAACGTCCTAAAGCTGCACGCTCCATAACACCGACTCTTTTAATTGATCTTCCTGTACGACCTGAAGCAGTTAAGTCTCCAAACTTACTTTTCTGCATTCCTTTAATAAGTGCTTGTTCACTTTGTGCAAGCATCTTACTTCTTAATCTATTAACAGCTACCTGACCTTGTGAGTATGACCTCATTAAGCCTTGGTTTATGTTAGTAAGATTTTGATCGTACTGATTTAACGCCTGTTTATAACGTGCATTCTTTTGTAAATGCTTACGTTTACGAACCTTTTCACGGTATTCGTATTGACGACGCATATTTTTGTTAGCGGTTCTAGCGCTAGATCCTAAGCACACGGCAAAACTCTATAAAGGACAATTGGTTAGGACCATAAGTTAGTTCTCTTAAGAACTTGAATCCTAAAAATTTGAGTAGTTTTAAATGAACGGTATTCCGTTTATCTATAATATTCCATAAAAGCGGTTCTTCTCTACTCTCAATGAATCGCTTTGCTTGTCTGACAAATAGAGATCTATTCTCAAAGATGACAGGTGTAGTTAACATCCATATGATTCCTCCAGTATCAACACCAGCCATTCCAGCAACATTGCCTTTAGGTGATGAGAAATATATGCAGGAGCCTTCCTGAGCTTTGGAAAGTAACCATTTGGTTGGATCTATACCATAACCTTCTTCGACCTCTCTACGGTCATCTGGGCGTAGATTAGAGGCTACCTCTTGAGCAGCCTCCATCGTGATAGGGTGGATGTAATTAGGCACGTTGATAAAATCTACTTGTATATTCTCCTTCCCAGGTCATCGAATGTAAGATGGCTGGTGTAGGATTAGTTGATTTAAGTTGTACTGTTAAGTTTGTATTCCTTTCATATACTGGTACAGTTTGTTGAGCATCTTCTACTATACCCACTCTGTTAGCACCATACGCATTTAATATTGTTGATTCATATGTTTCAGTGTAGTCATCTTTACCGATTCTTTTTAATGTAGTTTTATAACTACCAGCTGCACCAAAACGTAACTTAAGTCTATGTACTATTAAAGATCCTTGAGTATCAGATTTCCATCTCTCTCCAGTTTGAGATTGATTATAAATAGTAGGGAACTCAACTTCCATATCATATAAGTAACCTGCTATAATATTCTGACCAGTCCAGTCACCATCAAATTCTATATTTGAACCATTGACTTCAGCTAATCCATATCTACCTTCATTATTACCTTGGATATGGCAGTATACAGCTAACTGTTTAGTACTGTGATTAAAACTATTCGGTTTTGAGAAAGAAGTTTTTTTAGTAGCTACATCATATGTTAAACTACCTGAAGATATAATAGCACTATTATCTAAATGTATCCTATAGGTAACATCATCTGTTGTATCAGCTGTATCTTTATCATCTGTAATAGTACGTGTAGCATCATCTATTTTGATATCAAATCTTTGTAATACATCTAAATTACCATCACCTCTTATAACTGCATATACAGCATCATCTAAGACACAATGATATTGTATGTTTCCACTGAGTTCCCATTCAAACCAGGCTTGTTGAATCATCTTCTCACCTACTCTGAAATATCTGTACCCATACATATTAGGAACATTTTTTTCACTAAAAAATATAAGATTATTTTCTCTAGAGTTAGATACTAATCGTAAATCTTTTTCAAATAAACGTTCAACAACTTTACTTTGATCTAAAACTTCAGGTTCACCCTCTCTAGCAATTCTAGCCATCTCCATGAATCTAGAATATCTACCAGCATTATCTAGAAAACCAATTGTTGTACCTAATGATATAGGGTTTGTTTGGTAATTAAAATTATAAGATGACAAACTATTTATTTTAGCAGTCTCAGGACTCAGTACATCACTATCTGTTGTCAACATGAACTGTTGATTTTTAGTAAATAATACTAAACCAGCATTAGTTTGTATACCATCATATACAACAGCTGGAAATTCAGAACTACAGGACAAATCTATATGGTCTGTAGCACTAAATGTCATAGCAGATTTTGGCCAGAAATTAAAGAAGCCACCAGGCTGTGACATTATCACATTCTCTTGGCTTAAAAATACTAATCTATTTCTAAAGAATAGCATTTTATTTATACCATAACCAATGAAAGAAGGTTCTTCAGCTGTTACTGGATCTCCGACTAAGCAATCTTCCCAAGCATCAACAGTATAAGATGTTGTTACACCGCTAATAGTAATATTATAAGATGATCCGTCTAATTCAGATAATCTAAAATTACCATCTGCTGTCCTGATAAGAGTAAGAGGCATTGTAGCAGTATCAAACTCAATGTTTCTACCAGGTTGAGCACACTCTTCCCAAGTGCCAGGACCATCTTTATTATTAAATCCTATAAATTTAACATAGTAATCATCTTGATTTGATTCACTATTTTTAACACGAACTACATATCCATGTTTACATTGTCTTGGTAAATCATCTACATTCTGTATACTATCAGTCAATACTGTCATCAATTCAGGAGCAGGTGTAGCCATATTAAAAGCTGCATCTGTTCTTGTTATATATAAACCAGTACCTATTTGTGAAACAGTAAATCCAGGATTAGCTACAATACCACTATAAATATCACCTAAAATACTATCAGCTGTAACAGCAGTATCTTTATCAAATGGTGTAGGATTAGGTCTAACTAAAGCAAGGTTAGCTTTAACTGTTGAAGGACTATGATCTGCAACAGTAACTGTATAGTCACTTGCTGCTGATGCATTATACATCCTGACTTTTATAACATCACCTGTCTGCCAACCTTCACCACCATATAATAAATCAAGTTTAACTTGGTATCTACAGTAGTAAGTAGGGCTTGAACCTCCTATAGTAGTAGGTTGACCTGTAGTAGTAATACGGAAATATAGATTTGTACCTCTAGTAGTTATTGCAGCTCCAGTTGAATCTTGTAATGATATGAATGAACTGGCATCATTATAATTTACTGAGAATATCTGTATTCCTACACTATCACATGTTCCATTATTTTCTAAATCATCAGGAGTATTAGCATTAGCTTGTGTATATGTAACATCTAACCTTGTAGCTGTATCCACTACTTGTGTGGTTGTGTTATTATAAACATTTAATGCATACTGAGTTGAGTACTTAATCTGTTTTAATTCTACAAAAGCTTCATAAGGTCTAGCTGGTTCAGTAGTGCTAGACATAGCAGTAGTTATTTTTCTATTACTTAAATAAGTACTATCATTCAAGGTTAATGTTTGTATATCTTCATCAGAAGTATGTGTTAAATAAGTAGTACAGTTAGGATCTGCTACTACTACATCTTTTGTAGAGCCATCCAAACAACTCCACATATTTACATCACCAGTTCTACTAATTTGTCCTATATACTGCTCGGCTTCATCTCTATAATAACTGAACCACTTCCCATCAGTTTGGGAATTTAAAGCGGTATCAGCATTATGACTTAATGATTCTATTAATGTACCACCTGGACGTTTCATCAAACCACGAGTAACATCTGGTAGTACATTTTTTGCTGAATTTACCTGACCTGGGGCTTTTAAACTATCAGGCTGTTGTGACATACCAGCTGTGTATGAGGGTATGGTTTGAGTAATACTTGCCATTAACGTTGTAAAGCTACATAAGGTTGATAAGATTTATATGATGTTTCATGTGGCCAACCCATAAAATTAGGGTCACCTACTTGACATTCATATTCCATACATGAAGCTCTAAGTTGAGCCTCTTGTTGTTGTAACATCTGTACCAAACGAGGGTTAGATACTAATTGAGCAGCAGCTCTTGAAGAAGCTCTAGCAGCAATGTACCGTTGAAATACAGCAGGTAAGTCTGTTAATTTATATAATCTCACAATATCTACATACAAATCATTTGTGAAAACATCTGTATGATCTACTAAATCATATAATCTACCATCACGTACAACAACATCTTTTGTTTTATCCCATGAATCAGTTATATCATAACTTATTGTCTGAGCTGGTAGGGTAATATATCCATTACCATCTGGTGTTAATTTGACATGATGTTCTGTATTGAAATGCCATCCTTCGTTTTGTACATCTTTATTTACTTCTGTTAATATATTATATACAAATGCAACTTCTGGGTTATTATAGTTCAGGGTTGTAATGGGGGACTGACCAATGCTACCCAGTATTGAATTCACTGCGGATAGTTCTGTATCGGTGTCAACTGTTGTGGTAGCCATAAATAAAAAAAGAGGGAGCCCGAAGACTCCCTGTATATGTTGGTTAAATTAAAAATATTATCCGAATGCTGTAGGTGCAGTTGCTGTACCAGCGTACAGTTCAACAGCAGCAGCTGGGTTAAGGAAATCTGCTCCCATTGCCAGACGTCCGAGGATAACATCACCTTGGTAGATGACTGATACGTCCCCGCTCGTTACCTGGACTTGAGGGCCAATAGCCTCTACTACCCCTGCAGCCTCTCTCTGGAAGATAAGCCCACATGAATTGGCAAACTTAGCAGCTTGACCATAATCATTTTGAGTAGTATTATGCTCATCACCCATTGCATCACCAACGAATGAACCAGAATTACCTGGATCTGCTACGTTAGCGTCAGTGGTTCCAGCAGTAGTACCATAGATAGTACCATGCTTACCAAAGAATGGGATATTCATTGATTTGAAGATCTTGATACCAGCAATCTCAATGATACCATTACCTCTTTGTAAGGTGTCACCTTGCTCGTCACGATTAACTAATCCGTTTGTGCCTACGGCTTGGATTAATTCATAGTATTGACGTGGGTTAAGTACCCCGACTCTTCCTTCAGAACTTACACCCTTCTCATCTAGTGCCGCAGCGGCATCATAGAAGGCGTTTATTAGGGATGCAGACGCATAGGCATCTGAAAGTTCAGCGTTAGATCCAACACGGATTTGTGTTCCGCCTGGTTCTACAAAGTTAGCTTTAGTAATTGGAGATGCTTTACGTGCAGCTTTAGAAATTGCACGGAAGATCTTTCTGTCATAATTTTCTGCTAATGCATAGCCGATCTTACGACTTATTTCACCACGCAAATCATAATGCGCAAGTGTCTCATCGAGCTCATATACGAATGCGGATGAGATTAGAAGATCATCAACTGTGATAGTCTTCTCAGCGACTGGAGGAGCTCCGTCACTGTTACCTAGTATACTGTTACCTGGTGTATGATATTCGGCGTTTGTGCGACCCGTGTAGATGAACTGCAAAGATTTGCCGTTCTTAAGGGTACGCTTCATTACGAGATCCCTAGCAATTGTATTGCGCTGGAATCCTTTGAACATCTCACCCGAAAACAATTTTAGGTACAACGCTCGCCTGGCTGTAGTGGTACTTTGAGCACCATTATCAGCACCTGGAGCAGTCAGTAGAGCGGTATTTGAACCACTCGTAGTCTGATGTGCCATTGTTCAGAGTAAGTTTACAAAATTAACTTGCTCTAAGATCTTAGAATTTTTTCAAAATATTTGTGGTCTATCCCACCGTCTAGACAGCTTAAGGGTATCCACCGTAGCGGGCCAAAAGCCAATTAGTCAGAGGTCCGACACTGAGGTGCCTCTGACCTATGGTAGTTTACATGTAAGGTTTCTACCATGATGAAAAAGGATAACAGTAAGGATACCATTATCCATAGTTCATTAATTTTATTCACCGAGAAGAGCTTCTTCTAGTGATTGAGGCATATCATCATCCTCATCTACACCTGGGGGTTGAT
>MDTC01097183.1_pt1 | contig 13118 bp, 19 predicted proteins | sample 811181 | NCBI WGS metagenome assembly MDTC01 (sample SAMN05326644, study PRJNA326480) | marine metagenome | isolation source: seawater | place: Pacific Ocean: North | collected 2011 | reverse complement strand
CTACCCGCCAAATACGAGACACATGCTTAGTCGAGATCTTGCACTTCTTCCGAACCTTTGGGTACTGCTTCTTGATGTGGCTCATCCACGCATGTGCATTTGCTAACGGGTCACGCCTGTTGACAGCATAACCGCCCTTACTGATGGGCTTTTCCCACCACTTCCAAAGCTGCAACAGACCGATGGCTTTTGGTTTCCCCCGCTTAGAGAACTTGTGATCCCCCTCAGCATTTGGGTTGTAGCCTGACTCTGTACACGCAGAAGCCAAGAGCATCCCTCGCATGTCCTCTGGTACGCCAAACTCGCGCTCCATAAGGATGAGCTTGGTAAGAAGCTCTGCGTCTTTGTACTTGGGCTTTGCCCGTTTACAGGTGAGGGCTACCTCAAGAATTTTCTGCTCCAAACTTGTCAGCTTAACGGCAGGTTCTTCAATATGAGACACCGTGAACGCAAGTACAGGTTTCGACAAACCAGCATCAGTATCGTTTTGAAGCACGACAGGGCTTTCGGCTTTGGGTGCGGGTTCGGCTTCAACTGTTTGGCAACCCACAATAAGTGCCGCTACAAAAATCAAGTGTCGCATGGCTCTCCTATTCGTCTACTTTGGCGACAGCCCACAGGTCGAAGGCATCAATCAAGCGAGTATTGCGGTAGCGTTCCTCGCCCTTTTCCTCACCCAACGCGATGTGGAAAAAACTGCGTACCCAATCGTTTACGTTGTGAAGGTCTTTGGCAGACCCTTTGAATCGAAGCTGCCCGTTTGCGTTCCTATCTCTTTTGATCATGTGTCCCTCTCCTTGCTTGTGAATGGCATACTGCCAAACCCATCAGATAGGACACAGGGCGTCTTGTCTATTTTTTTGATTCGTTTTTGAGAATCTTTTTTGTCTCTCCCGACTCTGGCAGTCGATCAAGGACAAAGGATTCGAGATCAAAGGGTTGAGCTACCGCTTGTTTCAGTTCGTTGAAAGCACGTTTCCACTCAGGCTCGAAGACCACTTCGGTCTTGCCCTCATGTCCGTGGATGGCGCGAACCTCTCCAATCGAATCATAGATGGTGGTTGATGGATGCTCAGACAGCCACGTAACGGCTACCTTCCCGTTGTCGAAGACGAAGCCTTGGGCTACGCGACCTGTGCCGCTGACGCCGCTCTCATCTTCTTTCCGTACAAGATAGAACATTTTCACAATTACTCCCAGCTATCATTCCTCATGGTGAGCGCAGACCCAAGCTGGTAAGTCAGGCGTTCACGCAACACTACCTCTACATCGGATAAAGGAATTATCGCTTACAGTGTGGGTTTGCGCCCTACAAGCACAGGCTCCCATGCTGGTTTGAGAGCTGTTCCCCAACCTTCATACGTTTTTGCTTCTGGGCTTGATGGGGCGGTAACCTTTACCCCCTCATCTTTCTTTCGGTGGTGTTCTTGGGCTTCGCCACTATGTCCGTCCGTTGCATAGAAGTTGTTATTGATCGTCTTTGTTTCGATGACATGAGGCTCATGTCCCAAGACTCGATCAATGTCCCTCGCTATGTTCAAACTCTTGGGAAACCCGCTTCCGTAGGTCCATGCTTCGAGCCGCACATCTGTGAACCCCGCCTGTTCCATCGCAGCAGCAAGGCGGTGAAAGGTTCTTGTGCCTGAGAACGCCTTGATGATCCCGCCGCCTTGGAGAACCCTGTAGGCTTCATTGAGCCAATCCCTGTGCCATAGCTGTTGCGATTCTCCGTTGCCGAGTTTGTCGAAGTCCTTTCCCATGAAAGACAGACCATAAGGCGGGTCACAAATGACGCTCCCTACGCTTTCTTCCTTCATGGCTTTGAGCACGTCAACGCAGTCGCCGTGTTTGAGATCAATGTTCACCCGCTGTACCCGTCCTTGTACCAGCCCCCACCTTTCAACGAAAAGCTCGTTTGAGAAATCATCTTCTTCAACTCACCTTTGCCGTGTTCCTTATCAGAACATTCCTCTAAAGGGCAGGTTGTCAAAGGCTCATCGGTAATGCGTTGCATGACCTCAAATCGATGCTCGCATTTCTGACACATGTATTCATAGATTGGCATTTCATCCTCCACTGCCAAACAGATCGGAAAGGGAAATGCCCTCATCTGCTTCTGTGTATTGTTCAACGTCTGATTGGATCTTTACCGAGTGTCCCCGCCACGCGGCTTGATCCCAGTGTCGTATTCGGGCGTCGGCAATTTTCATGTAGTCTTCTTCACGCTCAATGCCGATAAAGTCATGGCCTGTATGCAAGGCTGCGATCCCTGTGCTTCCCGACCCCATAAAAGGATCAACGACTGGCAGAGTTTTAGTGGCGTCCTTCATCAAGGCTTCCATGATTGCGTAAGGCTTTACGGTTGGGTGAGAGTTACCACGCGCTTTGAAACCTCTGTTTCTCGGGGTGTCTCCACCGACGTGTCCTTCCCTGCGGGTCACGTCTTGCTGCTGGTTGTGTGTCCCTGCTTCGCGTTCGGTCTTGGTAGGCTTAGGGACGTACCAGAACCCACCTGCTTCCAAGAGCAGCATAATTGTGTCCCTGATCTCAAACCCTGCGTCCTCCAAGCGACACATGCCTGTGTGACCTGTGGGCTGTTCTTCGGGCGCAATCAGTAAGACGTGTGCCCCTGGTTTGCAGATGCGGAGAAGCTCATTGGCTTGTTCTTGAGTTGGCGTTCCCATGACAATGAAGCCATGCACGGACTCGTCTTCGCCAGTTGGCTCAAGTATGTCGAGCGGGACGACCTCCACGACGCCGTTGGGTGGCGTAATCAAATCCCGCAAATAGGAAACGAGATCATCTTTGATGTTCTTGAAGAAGCGGGAAGCACCGCTTTCAGGTTCCTTTACCGACCTCCATTCTTCATGCTTTCCAGGGGCACCGTCTTTTTCCAAGTAGAAGTTATACGCCTTTTCAGGGCGTACCCATGAGCCGGTGGGTACGGTCCCGCTCTGTTGATCCAAAGCCTTTGCAGGACAACCCTCGGCACAGATCCAATTGGCCACGGTTTCCTTGTTCGTCCAATGAGCCTTTTCGGGCTGGCTCTTGATGCTGCCGATGAAGCCCTCACCTGACCGTTTATAGGAGTGGTGCTGCACGTTGGTAGTCACCTTCTTGACCCCATCACATCGACATTCATCGAGGTGTTGGAGGATTAGGTTGGCGGGCCACCTTCCAGACTGATGTTGAACCCTGTCTATTCCACGGGTGGAGGTTGGATTCCAAGTGCGTTGGGTGCCATCCGCTGCATGGTAAGGGTCAGCCTTGCTGCATGACAACACTTCACCCCCAGTATCGATTCGACCGGCATCGATGTTGAGACCACCACACCCATGTTCCAACGTATTGGAGGCTACGGTCCCCGCCAAAGGCTTGCGGGTTATTGCTATCGTTTTCATATCGTCCCCATCGTCTTCAACACGCCTACAACCATCGAGGTGTCGAAGGATCACATTGGCAGGCCACCGCCCATTTTCTGATCCTGTCTTCCCGCCTTTCCACTCCCCCTCGCTCATACTCCCGCCGTTATTCTGAGGGTTCTGAGTACGGGTAGTGGAATCAGTTGTTTTGATACGAGCTGCGTCGATATTCAGACCTCCGCAACCATGCACCAACACGTTCGTCGCGACATTCTTTTTTATAGGCTTCCGTACCACAGCAATCGTTTTCACAGGGAGACCTCTACAACAGCACTCTTCGACGAGTGCCACCCATTTCTACCGCTATGGCTGAATACTTCGAGATAGGGTCCATTGGACAGGGTTTCGATGTGGTCGTAAAAACTATCGGGGATCCCATCTGTCCGTTCTGCGTAAATGACGGACGACTGCCGACTACTAAAGTGGTGTCCCACGAAGGGTCGTCCTCGACGACCGATTAGAAGCAAGTCGTGTTGCTCTCGCACGCTTTGAGCGAACCCTTTGACCCACACACTACTGTTTAGGTATGCGAAGCCGAGCCGTTCCATTAGGTTCATGGCGTCCTTCAAGTAAGAACTCGGCGACCATAACCACAGGTGGCAATTTTCAGCGGGACGCCACAACGCGTTCTTTTGAACTTGAGAGCAAGCCTCAGCCACAGTCATTTCAGCCCACTGTGGCGAGATCATGATGGAGCGATAGCCTGACTGCGGGATTTCTCCGAGACTCAGACTTTGAGGGGCTTTGTTCTTGCCCATCGCAAACAGCTCAGACAGTTCCATTCGGGCTGTTCCTCACAAGGGCTTTTGCGTCTTCGGCAATCTGGATCATGTCCAAGGACGGAAAGGCGCAGTCGATCTTACGTCTGGTCAGATTGTAGTGGTTGATGAACCCGTCGAAGGTCGCGGCTTCACAACGCGCATCAACACCTGTCTCAAGATCACCGTTATCGTCCAGCGGGACTTCAAGGGGAATACCAAGACCTTGATGGATGGCAGCCCACAATGCGGTCAACGCCTTGATCTGAATCGGGTAGAACCCCATAAAGGGCTTCATCGAACGACCGTGACAGGTGCCGTTGGTAATCATGGGACGGGGGTTGTTTTTGTCCTGATACTTCTCGTAATAGGGATTGCAGATTTCAACCCCGATGCCAGTGTGGTTCCACTTGCGACCGCCCGCCTGCCATGCGGCGTGTTGGGTGTCGAGAAGCTGGTAGATGGTCCCGTCGGCATCGATGCCAAAGTGGATGCTGATCCCACGCTTGGCGATGACCTTCGCCATCGACTTCGTTGATCTGCATACGTCCCAGTGATTCACAAAATGGTTGGGCTTACGGTCAGGCTTGCCTGCGTAGCTACTGTACGTCCCTGGGGCGCAGCCCAAGCCGTCGTCGTCCGACCAAAGAACGACTCGATCCCAGTCAATCGGAATGAAGCTGCCGTTGTGAACGATGTGCTGCTGTGTCCTGATAATGACAGGCTCATGGTCGTCAATGTCTTGCTCTCGCTCAGTCCAGATACGGCGAAACGTCCCTGGTCCGCACAGCCCGTCGTCTTCGAGGTCATTGTCGCGCTGCCATTTCTTGATGGCTTCCAACAGCTCATCGTCGAACTCAGTCAGCCCTTCACCAAACCAATCGGGCTTCCAACCAAGACGCTCTGCCGAAGATTCGTTGTAAAAGTGCTTCCCTGTCTTTTGTTCGGAGGCGGCTTTCTCTTCGGCTTCTTTGCGCTCCTTGACCAAGACCTTGTAGGTGCCTGGTCCACACAATCCGTCTGCCGTCAAACCGTTTGCCGCTTGCCACTCGGTAATGGCGTCCACTAAGTCTTCATCGAACTCATCGAACTCACCAAACCAATCCGGTTTCCACCCAAGTTTACGCGAAGAGTTTTCGTTGTAGAAGTTCTTATCAATAGCCATGTCGCACCCCGCAGACAGTCTGGTTCACTTGCCTCTACTCTACCCGCGAGGCTCACCTTGATTGTCTAAAGGCAGGCTATTCAAGCAACTTACGAACGAGGTCAAAACGTCGATCTTCGATACAAATGTCGTAGACCCAAACCCACACCTCTTCTCGATGTGAGGTGTCCATGCCTTCCCAGTGGTGTAGGAGCGTTTCCACCACTTCATCCAGCGTCCATTTTCGACGATGCAGGTTTTTGCAGATCAGGCACATACTCAACCCCTCCGAATGACCAATAGTTGGAGGTATCAAAATCGTATTGCAAGAGATTTGACATTCTGTTTCTAAGCCCATCAAACGGACAGTTTTCTCACCTTGAGTTGTCTAAACACTATACTGCAAGTCAATGGTTTCCTTATCTTCTCATCTTATTAGGGGATGGGAGTTACTATGAGGGGAAAGAGTCGGCTTCTTTTGATGGCTTTTTTGGCAACATCATGTAGTCAAGATTACGAACTATACGACGCCAGATGCGGGTCGCCTTGCTATACTGGCGACTTGGAGACACGAGAAGTCGGCTCGTGTTCCGATGGCATTGGGGTCTGTGAGGCTGGACGCTTTCTTTACTGTGATGGTGAAGTGCTTCCAGAAACCGAATACTGCGATAACATCGACAACGACTGTAATGGCATCATCGATGATGAGTCCCAAGACACGGGAATTGGCGACCGGTGCGGCTCTGCTGTCGGAGAGTGTGACTACGGGATCATCAGTTGCGTAGATGGTGCGGTCGAATGTTTCGGCGCCATCGACCCCTCCGAAGAAGCCTGCGACGGTCTCGACAATGACTGCAACGGCATGGTCGATGACATGGATGCGCTCGGCTACTGTTATGACGGAGATGAAGATGACCTGTGGTATGGCGAGTGCCATGCTGGAATCTTGGTTTGCGACATGGGTGTCGAGGTCTGCGAAAATCAACAGCTTCCAGAAGAAGAAACCTGTGATGGTCTGGACAATGACTGTGATGGTTTTGTGGATGAGGAGTTGGATGAAGGGGACAAGGTAGACATCGTGTTCATGATTGATCTCTCGGGATCAATGGGTTCTTATTACGCGAGCGTCGCACAAGCGGCCCAACTCTTTGCTGATGCTTTTGCAGGCAATACCGATTTCCGATTTGCATTGGTCGGCATCCCGCACCCGTCTGGTCAGGACGCCGGTATCATCCTCGACTTTACGGATGCCGTGACTTTTCAGATGGCCCTGGCTTCCCTCAGCACGAATGGTAGCGGACACGAACCCTCTTGGGACGGACCTTATTTGGCGTGTACCCACACCCTTGGGTTGAGTTGGGACTCTGATGCGGCGACTCGCAAATACGTTGTGATGTTCACGGACGAAAGAGGTCAGTCTTTCGACGGTCTCAATGAGATGGACGTCGCCACTGCGTGCTACGCAAAAGACGTTACGTTCTACGGCTTCGTCAAATACATGTACTGGTCGTCCTTCGATGACATAGCCGCCATGACTGGGGGTAGTCTCTACGATCTCGGCTCGGCTTCCCAGATGGAGGAAGACTTATCAGAAATCTTCTCAGATGAGTGCTGGGAGTAGACCCGAGAACGATTGCCTTGGTCCTGCCACCGGTTGTCATTCAAACGCGATCCCCAAGGTCCGGTCTTCTTGCCTTTGAATACCTGCTTTTCAGGGCACCACTGATGTTCGATTAGCTGGTCTTTACTGTAGCTCGCTGGTAATCCCATTGGTCCTGATGGTTCTCCAGGTTTTTTCATCCCCCCGTCCCTTTCACCTTTTCCAGTCGTCGTCTCGCCAATCGTCAAGTTTTTGGGCTTCTTTCACGAGCCAGACAAGTCCAGCACAAGCCCCCAATATACTAAATGCAATCAAGTAGTCGTTCATAATCTCAAAGCCCCAAGTAAAACCAATGGGGCGGATAGTAGAGTTATTGTGATTCTTCGGTCGTGGTTTGAGCTGGCATCACGCAGTAGCCTCCGCGAATCATTCGCATCGCCTCTCGTCCAAACCAACCTTGAAGCTGCCAAGCAAGCCCTGTATCAATCAAATGTTGCCACGCCCTCGTATACGTTTCGAGATCGTCTGTCTCGACCAAGCCCTCAGCAATATCGATTGCTTCCGAGTTGGACATTTGTTCTTCAATCATTCCGCCTCCCCTGAGATATGAAGAAAATGTGCGCCTTCAACTGTGAGGTGCCATCCCGACTTTCGATTGCCGCCAACCAGACCTTTCTTGGCGAGCCTTTCAAGGCTGTTCCTCGGTCGGTGGTTCGGGTCGTAAGACGCATTGTTTGGATCCAACGCCCTGAGAGCGCGAAGTTGGGTATGTGTCACAGTCTTCTTCAAGTGGGTTTCTCCTTACGGGATTTGTAGGTGACTACAATGTCCCTGTTTCCCACTCTCACTGTACCGCTACGGTTTTGGTAGGTGGCGGGGGGCTTGGAATTGTCCTTGTCCTCCGACGTCGGCATGGGCTTTTGTTCACTCATCGTTTCGATTCCTTTCACGGGTTTCCAACCAAGATAGGTCAAGCGTCCATTGTTCGTTTGACCTTCGCTGCCATGTTTCAAACACGCCTTCAAGGTAGTGTTCGGTATCCTCTGGCGACCAGCCGTTCACCTTCATCAAATGAAGTACAGCCGCTTCGCCTTTGCCGACCGCCATGCTGCGACCGATGTGCTTTACTTGATGACATGAGGGACACAGCGCAATCAGCCCTTCAAGGTGCTGAGTCTTTGTCTCTTCGTCATACCGCCAGCGTTCATGGCATTCGACAGGCCACTTTGGACCCTTGCCCCCACAAATCTCACAGCGGTGTCCCGCCGCCGCATACGTGGCTTTGCGAAGCCTGTCCCACTCAGCCTTTGGTAACTCTGAGCGAAGGTTCGCACCCCACTGTCCTCGCGGGACAAGTTCGACAGTGAGCTTCGTCTTTTGGGTGAAGCCAATCAGCATTTATTTTTCTCTTGTTCCTCTTAGGCTTTGCAGCTTGAGGCGAATCCACACCCCCACAAAGGGGATGGTACTGACGATGGCAAGGATGGCGTTCCACTCTCCATGACAGTTTACCAAGTGCTCAATCACCGCCAGACACCCACGAACAGTTGAAACTGTCCCTCTTCGACAATCGCCACACGGATGCCATCGGGGTTCTCTTCCAACAGCTCTCGCAAACGTGCGTTCAACTGGTCTGGCGAGAGCGCAGGTCCAGCATTATCCAAGCCCGTCTTATCGCACATGATCTCTTCAATGGATTCATACTGCTTGTCCACCTCAACGCAATCATCCCCAATGTTGGGGAAGGGGAAGGGCGGCATCAAGTCAAGCTGTTCCACATTCATAATAAGGTAAGGCTTCTTTCCTTGAGCGCGAGCCACATCACCGACCTCGCGGTTGATGTGCCTAATGGTCTGTAGATCCCACATGCGATTTTCTCCAAACGCTTACTTTAGATACCCCTGAAGACGCACAACTCCACCACAACACTGTCTGCTTATGCATCATCACGTACAGGGTCTACCGCCACGTTTCGGATTTAGCCCCCCCAATGGGTAGAGTGTTTTATGAACGACACGAAGCCACTGCTAAAACACGTCCGAGAACAGCTCGCGGAGATGACCAAGAAAGTCTGCGACGACTGTACGTGTGAGCAACGATCTCAGCCGTACCGATGCTGTCATGGGTGGGCGTGTGAACTCGCGATTGCCTATGCCGATTGGAAATGGGGTGAGCAACTTCACCACACAGGACACCCTGAGCTGCCGTTGATGGGTCCGAGCGGGTGCACGGCTCCACCGCACCTTAGACCAGCTTGTGCGGGGCATATCTGCGACGGTAACGCAGACGATATGCCGGAAAGTTATTGGAATTTGAAGCAGTTAGCCGCCGAGCTGGACGCCAAACTTTAACGCTATAAGTTCAACTTTAAGCGTATAAGTTCAACTTATAGCGTATAAGTTCGGTCGAATATCGTGCCTATCATCCCCTACAAGTGATGACCAGAGAGGAAGCCCATGAACGGTGACAACACGCTTCGCAAACGACTGATTCGACTTGCATACACCAACCCGCAAGTTCAAGCGGCATTGAAAGAAGCGGGTATTCTCGACAAGCTCTTCAAGCGGTACAAAGAAGATCACCCCAACTCCAAGACGCCGCCCCAATCTCTGAGGGACAAAGCCAAAGAGATGGAGCAGGGGCAGAAGAAGACAGAGAACTCTAACTCTTCTGACAAACGGTTCTCTTGGTCTGACACCTCTTTGCCTGATGTGTCCAACGTAACGAAGATGAACGACAAGGACTTGGCTCAAGCCATCAAGGATTACGAAGGCGTGAAGAGCAAAGCCAAGGCAGAGTACGACGACATTACGAAGAACAGTGTCACCCACAATATCAAAAAGACAGAACGGAAAGAGTGGCACAAAAAGGTCAAGCCTATCGAAGACGGTCTCCGTAAACTCGAAGACGAGAAGCGCAGCCGCATTTTCAAAAAGAAAAAGTAGGGTGGTGGGCTGTCTGGGACTCGAACCCAGAACCTACGGATTAAAAGTCCGGTGCTCTACCCGTTGAGCTAACAGCCCAGTACCCGAGGCGGGACTTGAACCCGCACGTCCAAAGGACAGGAGATTTTAAGTCTCGTGTGTCTACCAGTTCCACCACTCGGGCAAAGGTTGGCTGGGGTGCAAGGACTCGAACCTTGAACGTCGATGCCAAAAACCGATGTGTTGCCAATTACACCACACCCCAACGGTACTCGCGACGATGCGAGCGATGGTGGAGAGGGAGGGATTTGAACCCTCTGTCTGGTTCGATACCAGATTCCAACCGCAAAGGGTGACTCTCCAAAAATAGGGGTGTGCAGCCATAAAATGGCGGAGAGGGTGGGATTTGAACCCACGGTGGGCGTCAACCCACGCTGGTTTTCAAGACCAGTGCATTCGACCACTCTGCCACCTCTCCACATCATTCGACCACTCAATATGGCTCCGACTACTGGACTCGAACCAGTGACCCAGCGGTTAACAGCCGCTTGCTCTACCAACTGAGCTAAGTCGGATTGTTAGGGGGGCTACTCACGGAAGTAGTTAGCAAGACCCATAAGCGTTGGTGCCCAAAGACCGACAAAGATGCCAAACCGTTCGGCGTGCGCGGGATCACCATCCACTGAAAACCACACCCCGATACTTGCCAGCACTGAAATCAAAGAAGCCGCGAAGAAGACCGCTGCCACGCTGTTACTCTTTTTCTCTAACATCGTTTCCTCCTTGTGGGGTGCTATAATACCGACCAGATCGTCGTGATAGGTCTGAACCGACAATGGCTGGGGCGGCTGGACTCGAACCAGCAACCTTCGGGGTAACAACCCGATGCGTCTGCCTGTGACGCCTCACCCCAATCGTAAGATGCGTAATCGGGGTTTGGTGTGCGGTCAAACGGTTCTGTTAGTTGATGCGCTGGAAGCGAATCCTTCGGGATAGCGGGCTTTGAGCTTATCTACGTTGGCTTGTGCAATCTCTCCGAGATCAAGGTCTAATGCCGACGCCATCGCAGCCACATACCAGAGCACGTCCCCGATTTCTTTCTTGAGGTAATCTCGGTCGAGCTGATGCCCGTGGAAGACCACCTTTTTGACATGCTCGATGATCTCACCGCTCTCTCCCGCAAGCCCCAAGCACACATTGGTCAACAGGGGTTCAACGTGAAGGTTCTTTGGCATCGTTCGGGCTGACTGCTTTTGGTAGTCGCTAATGTCCATGGCTCCGCTCCGCATTGTCGTAATTGGGCTTATCATACCCACAAAAAGAAAGCCCCCACATGCGCTTGAGGGGAGGGGAGGGCGCATGTGGGGGCTGTATCGGCTTTTACGTGGGCGGGCTTAGTTGTCGAAGCTGCCCATGAGCATGGTCATCTCTTCAATCAGAGCATGAAGCATTGGCTCAGACAGCTCGACCGTCCCATGACGCTCAGCCGTTCGCAAGAGGCCGCGAATAAACGGACTATTGGTACTTGCGGTCGTGCTGAAATCAGCGATAAACGCAGTGTTGTCAATCACCTCGTCAGCCCCATTTTGGGTCTTGTCCTCGAAAACATTGAGAGGCGCGAAACCGTTGTCGCTCTTCTTGATGTTCTTCGCCGCCTTGCGGAGTACAACCCGCTTCGCTCCCGTAGGCTCATTTGCAACCCAAGTGTCACGGCTCGGCTGATAGACCTTTCCATTCTTCGCCAGACTCTTCAGCTTGCGCTTAGCCCAATCAGTAGCCCGCTCTTCCTTGGGGCGGTTGCCTTCGGGTCCAGGGGAACGCCACGTATCGTACAGGGCTTCGCCAACGCTTTGGGTGGTTGCGCTTGGGTTCGCGTTGAGAAAATCGAACACCGCGCGTTCAAACTTGAGCTTCTGCTCATTACTTACTCTTGCCATTTTTATTTTCCTCCGAATGGGGAATGATGCTCACGTCATGTTCGCATCGGACCGTAGTGTAAATCCATTTTGAGCGTAGACAAGTGTTTAATGATCTCAAAATGGAAATGGTTACTGGAACCAGAATCACTCTACCCATGTAAATGCTTGTAATGACCCACTACTTCGCGTGTTTGTCTGCTACGCTGCAAGACGCCCAAGCGAAAGGTTTTACAAGGACGTTGAAGCCCATGGCCTTGATGAAGCTGGTCAGTTGCTTGAAACTTTGGTTGGATTTGAAGGTCGGCGATTCATTTAGGTCGGCGTGAATCCAAGTGTCCCTATCTTTTATGTCCCTCAACGTATTAGCGAGGGACACGGCAAGCACAACTTCGTTTTGGAGCCTTAGCTTGAGGTTGGGGAAGGACGCTTGTGGATACTTGACCCGCCTAATGAAGTATCGCCATCCTTTAGCCCCCTTGAAACAAATTGCCAACGCAAAGATATATTTGGTTTGCTTCAGGTGGGAGTCACACCCGACATGGATCTCGGACGGGTTGATCTCAGAAAGCGTGTGAAGGACCTCTGCATAGGTGCAAGAAATCCCGCTTCCGGTAAACCAAGCGTCTTGTTCATCGAACGATATGTGGGGGTCTCCGTTTCCCATCGCCGCCTACTTGAATGCTTACTCAATAGGAGGTGAGAATCGAAGCCTTATTCGTCGGTGGCAAACATCGCTGACCACGCCGACACGTAGCTCAGAGCGTGTTCCATCATTCCGTAAGCCCACACAGGCACAACAGCGTTACCGAGTGCTCGGAGGCGCGTTGAGGGCTGGTAGCGGTCTTGGTCGTGCAGTCTGTTTTCCTGAGCCTTGGACCACGCTTCGTCCCAACCACCAATCACATGGGATTGCGCTGTCGTAATTCGTCCGTCGATCTTGGTGTATTCGGGTGGGAAGCCCATCAGCATCTCAGCCCACGCAAGACTCATCTTGAGGTGGTTGGCTTCTTCACCGTGCTGTTCTTGGTGAGCGATACGCAGCGCGGTTTCGATGTGGGGTGTTGAAACGTGTCCTTTATCGTGTCGCGCAAACCAAGGATCAAGGCGTTCACCATTTGGCTTGTTCGCTCTCAGGGTCGGCCACGCTGTCCTTCCCCAATAAGTAATCTGTCTTGGTGGTGTCCTTGGGGCGGGCTTACTAAAGGACCAACCCTCGTTGATGAGATCAGTGTCCTTCCACGCAATCCCCATCCACCGCTTACGTGAGTGCGGTGCACCGAAATGGGACGCACCAAGCACAAGGCTTTCAAAGCGATAGCCGTCCTTGCGTGCAACCTCTCGGACTTCATCG
>MDTC01055589.1_pt1 | contig 13120 bp, 9 predicted proteins | sample 811181 | NCBI WGS metagenome assembly MDTC01 (sample SAMN05326644, study PRJNA326480) | marine metagenome | isolation source: seawater | place: Pacific Ocean: North | collected 2011 | reverse complement strand
TATAAACAAATTTAGTGCACTCCTATTGAGCAAACTTCATTCCATACTATATTTTATACCCCTTACTTTGTTAATAATACAAGGCAACAATAAAATTATCGCTCAGGCTACCCCTATCGATACAGTTATCATGTATGAGTCTAATTTAGATGATGTTATTACTTATAGTGCCAGAGATTCAATATACAGTGACCTTAAAAATAAGCTAGTTTTTTTATTCGGAGATGCAAAGGTCGACATGGGTTCGGTTTCTCTAAAGGCAGGTTATATTGAGGTTGACCTAGAGCTAAATGAGGTCACAGCAAGGTATATTTTAGATTCAGCTGGAATGCCCAATGAATATCCAGAATTTCAGGACGGTCAAGAAAAAATGCGTTGTGAAGAAATGCGCTACAATATGACGACCAAAAAAGGATTTATAAAGGAGCTTACCTTGCAACAGGATGAATTTTATTTCAAGATGGGAACTGCAAAACGCCATCCTTCTGAGGAGATTCATCTGTTAAAGGGAAGACTTACGACTTGTGATCAAGATCAACCTCATTATCATTTTCAGCTTTCTAAAGGTGTAATTGTTCCAGAAAAAAGAATTGCTACGGGCCCCATGAACTTGTGGATAAACGGTATTCCTACTCCTTTTGGTTTGCCTTTTGCATTAATTCCAAATCAAAAAGAACGTTCGCACGGCATCTTATTTCCTGAGATTGTTCCCGGGTCTGTTTATGGTTTTGGATTTCAAAACTTAGGTTATTATGTTCCAATAAATGACCACCTCCAGACATCTATTTACGCCAATTTATATAGCCGTGGAAGCTGGGGTTTGAGAAACGATTTGGATTATGCAAAAAGGTATGCCTATACCGGTCGTTTATCATTAGGTTTTCAGCAATATCGAACTGGTTTTCTCAATAGTGATATAAATAATAAAACAACTGTTATTTGGACTCACCGAAAAGCACGTAAATCTAATCCAAATTGGTCTTTTTCGTCCAATGTTAATTTTATCTCAGATAATCAGACAAAGAACAATTTAGACCCCATAAATCCAGTTTATTTTAACAACTCATTCAATTCTGATATCAATTTAAATAAAATTTTTCCCGGGAAACCCTTAAATATGGGGTTGAAGATTTCATTGAGGCAAAATTCCTTATCGGAATCAATATCACTCACTAGTCCGATTATTACAGCCAATATGACGCGGATTTTTCCTTTTAAAAAGTTGATTAAACGTTCGAATAAAGAATGGAAAAAGATAATTGAACGAATTGGTTTTGCTTATAATTTTGATGGTCAAAATAAATCCAAATTTGCCGATACTCTATTGAGTCAAGGTGATCTAAAAAGGATTAGTGAACAGTTTATGTATGGTGCAAGGCAATCAATGAGTATTCAAACTACAGGGGGCCTTTTTAAAAATGTATTGAAAATAACACCGAGTGCAAATTATACTACTAAATTAAATTTTCAGAAAATAGAGAAGTCATATGATGCGTTCAACAATAATACACAGGTCGATACAATATCAACAGCAGATTTGGCACATGAGTTTAATTTAAATCTTAGTGCAACAACAGTGCTCTATTCGTACTACAGTTTTATCGGTAAAAAGCAAGCCAAGATGAGACATATTATGACACCTAAATTGAGCTACCGTTATGTCCCATTAATTAACCCCTTGGTGACCGGTAACTTTGGAGTCAATGAGAGTCAAATAAGTTATTCGTCTTACGAACGTAGCTTATATTCTGTTGGTAATTCATCGGAGGCTTCTTTTCTCTCCTTCGCTTTAAATAATACGTTTGAACTCAAACTGAAATCAAATAAAGACACGGTAACAGGATATAAGAAGGTGAGGCTTGTAGACCAGCTCTCATTTGCAGGAAACTACGATTTTTTGAAGGATTCTATGAATTTATCCAATATTACCATGAATATGCGGGTAAGTCCTAAAAACTGGTTAAATATTGTCACGAATGCCACGTTTAGTCCATATTCCTGGGATAGTCTTTCTGGTTCGACTAAATCTGATTATGCCGTTCGAAACAACCAAGGGTTAGGTCGATTCTTGACTGTTAATTTTTCTACTTCACTCGTATTGGCCCCCAAAAAAGATCGCGAAAAAATTAAGGAAGAAACCGAACACCTCAACGATCAATGGAATGCTGATTTTAATTATTTTGCCCTACATCCCGAGCATATGGTATTTTTTGATATTCCGTGGAGAATAAATCTTTCCCATATTTATAACATAAGAGCGAATCAAAATATAACAGAAATAAATCCAGACCCACTTATATTTGTTCAATCCTTGAGTGTAAGAGGAGATCTGAGTTTTACCAAAAGATGGAATTTATCCGGAAATTTAAATTTTAATATTGTTGACAAAATGCTTTCTAATGCTAATTTTTCACTAAATCGAAATATGCATTGTTGGGCATTGTCAATATTTTGGACACCTATTGGAGGAAATAAAAGCTTTCTGTTGAGTATTAGAAATACGTCATCCATCTTTAGCGATGCTAAAATTGAGTTCAGAAAACCCCCGGCATTTCTTTAACAAATTATTCCATTCTACTTTATATAATATGGGGATCCAATTTTCCTTCTGTGAATTCGTATTCACATTGATATAGTTTAATTCTAAAATCTCAAAATGAGTTTCATTATCAATGAAAAATTAGAATTCGGGAGCTATATCTTCAATAGATCTATTTATCTACGGCAAGATATCCTAACTTGTGAGGTTATCGTCGAACAAAGCGCATTTTCCTGATCGAAGTATGAGAGTATCAAGATCTTTTAGTTTCTTTTTGAAAAGTTTTACTTCTATTCCAGTCCAGTATAAATATTGGATAATTTAAATTTTTCATGATGTTTGTGGGGGGTATATTTGAAGTAATATTTTGTCTCGCGAAACTCTTTTGCTGCTTCTTTAATTTTTGATTCGAAATCTTTCGATAATTAAATATTTTTATCGTTCGAAGGGCTCATTTCTTGTGAGACCGATTAGTTGTAAAGTAGTATTTTCGGTCCTAGAACCATACTTACGCGACTTATTCTTCTTTCAGGACTATCCTTTTTTGCTTGTGCCTCATCTATCTCTGGAGGAAGCATTTCTCCTCTTCCATTGATTTCAACGTCAATAATAAGCTCTACATCAGTTTTTTGGGATTTAAATTGTTTCATTAGCTCATCTGACACTGCTTGAGCTCGTTTTTCAGATAGCAACTTATTTTTTTTCATACGCTCATTCTCATTGCCAGTTCCTTGTTCGTCTGCATAACCATTAATTACAATCATTAGCCTGTAAACTGAGTCGTTAAAAATATTTGCATTGTGGTCTAAAAGATATTTATCCCACATTAGTTTATCCTCTTGCATGGAACTAACCAATTTGGAAATTTCTTTTTTACCAGCTTTATTTAAATAGGCACTACCCGCATCAAAGCTTATATCGCCTCCAATTTTTCTAACCTCCTTATTTGATTTAATCATTTTTTTCAATGGTTCGATGTAATTTTGCAGGAGCATGTTTAGCTCCTTAGCAAGCTCCAAGGTTTTCTTATGACCATTGAGGGAATAAGGTGATGTCTGATTTAGCTCAGCAATAATATCTTCGGTTCTTTCATAAATTTTTACAAGTGCCAGCTCGATATCCTTAACCCTTTCTGTGGTGTCTATTTTATTTATTTCCACTTTTTGTTGCTCAACAATTCTCTGTGCCGCATCAGCTTTTTCCATAGCTTGGTATAAGGCTTTTTCTCTTTCAGCTCTGTTCTTATTTGCCTTGGTTACCTCTTTCTCTCCAGTTTGACCCTTATATGTTGTGGTTTCAAACACGGGTTTACGAAGACTATTATTTGTCGCACAGCTGGAGATAAAAAGAACTATTGAAAAATAAAGGATTGATATACTTGAGACTTTCATTTAAAACATTTTACTATAAATGTACCGAATAGAATTTATAAAAATAAATCTGAGGATTATATTTTAAACACATATCACGTAAGATCAGTTTTTCTATTTACTTTTTGTACTTTCTATTTATCTTTATAGAGAGGTCTTCAGTTAAAGGCCGAGTACTGGATAAAATAATTGTCTGCATTTTAGCGTCAAAGAAGTAATTTAAAAATAAAGCGCCTAGAAATACTGTGTTGTAATATTTAAGGGATACATTTCCTTTTGATGATATTTCGTATTCATCCGGTCTAAATCTTTTTTTTTCTCCATCAATACTGGTTTGGTTCACAATTCCCAGTAACATTGCATTATTGAGGTGCCCAAGCTGATAATAGGCGTTGGATGGTGTTTTCCTGGGACTCAACTTCCCCTTATTTAAAAAGTAAATTGCATTCGAAAGTCCTAGCACATCCTGACCTTCATGAGAAACAAGAATAATTGTCAGGTTTTCTTTTTCTCGGAGCTTTAAAATATATTTGAATAGCATTGCTCTCAGGTGGGCATCTAAATTTGAGAAAGGTTCATCTAAAAGAAGTACTTCAGGTTTAAGAGCAATTGCTCTAGCAATAGATAAGCGCTGTTGTTCTCCTCCTGAGGTTTCATTGGCCTTTACATTTCGAATTGCGTCTAGCTTTAGAAGTTTTATGAGTTGATCTACTCGGTGCAACTTATCATTTTCTGGAAGTGACATTGCTGCTTCTCTAATATTTTCCTCAACCGTATGGTAAGGATCCAGATTGTAATCTTGTGAGACTAATTTAATTTCTTTAAATCCAGGGATCAGTAAATTTGAGGCATTAGGTAATGCCTCTCCATTTAAATAAAGCATTCCATCTTTTGGTGTCAATTGGCCTGAAATTACTTTTAATAAGGTAGATTTTCCTGCGCCTGATTTTCCAACTAATCCAATAATCTGCCCTTTTTTTACTTTAAAGCTAATATTATTCAAAATGGGCCTATCAAAGTCGACATTTACGTTTTTTATTTCGAGCATACTTATTCTTCTTTATCCTTTTTATCATCAATAATATTCTCTTTGAAAGCGGAGGGTAGTAAGTCAGGAAAAAGCTTAATCACGATCGGGAGTAATATGGCACCGCCTGGGAGTAAAAAAATCGCTAAGGACGGCATGGATTTCAGTATATCGTAGAATTGAGTCCTAAATTGTTCTTTTTCTTCAGCACTAAGGTCCCTTACTGTAGACTTTCCGATAAGATCCATGAGTTCTTTACTCTCCTTTATTTCACTCAAAAGTTTTTCTTTGTTTCTTCCAAGAATTAATAACCACTTCTTTTGTATTGCCTTGAGTAGTACACCAGATGATTTATCTTCGTTTAAAATAGCAAGAGCACTTTTATTTTTGAAGACAAAAGTTCTACCCACTAAAAATGCTTCTTCAATTTCAACATCCGAAAGGTCTAGTAATTTTCCGATTTTCTTCAAATTTCTTTCCTCGCTCGGGCGAATGGTATGCGTTCCGCAAGCAACGAAAACACATAGCTCAAAAACTAGTTTACATTCCAGATCTGAGCCCTTGAGAAGTGACTTTTCTTTTTCTAATTCATTCGGAGCTGAAGTCCAATTTGCTAATTTTTGCTTTAGTTTTTCATTTAGATGACTTGATGATAACAAATAACCAAGTAGTCTTTTTTCCTTTTCTTCAATCTTTCCATCACTGAAGGCTGCTTTAGTTAAGAGGAATAAAAGATTAAAAACAAAGGTGTCATAATGCTTAACAGGATCTATTTGCTGATCCTTTAAAAAGTCTGAGAAAAGTAAAACATCGACAAATACAAGTCCATTTGTACTTTGGTTAAGCCAGTAATTTCCCCTGGTAATATTTGATTTTATTTTTACACGCTCACTGAGTATTTTCTCAATTTTTAGGCTTGTTTCCCTATCAGAGTCAAAATCCCAAAGGGTTATCTTTTTTTGAAAAGTATCATAGAACCGGTCCAATAGGTTAAGGAAATTATTGTAGTCTATTTGATCTTTTGCGTATTTGTATTGATATACGAAGAACAAATTTTCAAATAAGAGGAGCTTGAGTTTTTCCTCCTTAGTTAGATGTGAAACAAATTTGTGACTTGTGTACAAATTAGATAATGCCGCGCCGTAGAGAATACCTGTCTTATTAAAAATATAATGAATCATGTCGCTGAATGAATCAGACTTGAATTTGAATCCAATAGAAAGCACTCCTTTTTTGTGCAAATGAATGAAGTAGCGAATCCAATTTTTGGATCCTGTTGAAATTCTATTTTTATCTAATTGCATAGCGAATGGATAAGCCCCCTCCCCAACTAAACCTTACCTCGGGGCTTATAAAAATTAAAGGGCCCATGTTAAGAGAACAATTGATTGGAACCTCCTCAAATGTATATTCTATACCCATGGTAGAATTGATTCCTAACTGTAGCCTCGTAGTTCCTACCTCATTTGTTGTAAATCCCAAAAGACCGCCTCCTCCATAATACCAGGAAAAAGAAGATTCAAGAATTTGCTGAATTTCATAATCTAAGATAAGGAAAGCACCGTTCCCATAGTTTTTTCGAGATATACCTCCGAAGGTAGCCTCTAATGCTTTACCGTCTGAAATAAAATGCTTCGCATTAAGGCTTCCAAAACCAGGGTATCCTCCTTTAATCCCCACGGCAGTTTTATAATTTTGACTGTAGATCAAGGTATTGCAAAAAATTAAAGAAAGAGTCAGTATATTTTTCATACAGGTAAATTTAGATTTTACCCGCCAATGTAAAAGCTTTTACTTTCGTAAAGAATACACTTCCATCTGTTGAAAAAGCCTCAAAAACCATTACATAAACACCAACAGGACTCTTTTGCTCACTATTATTCATTCCATCCCATGTAAATGTTCCGGTTGACCCTAACAAGTAATTTCGAAATAAGTCTTTTATTGGCCGCCCCATATTATCTAATATTTGAACATGCCCGAGTAAACCTTCTTTCTCTAATACGTAATTGACTTGAAGTACATCTTCGTATCCATCGTTGTCGGGAGAAAATGTTGGATTGGTGAATGAGAAGTCCCCAGAATAAACAGCAGTAATAAATTGAGAATTTTTAATTCCAGGAGTGCCAAATCCAATATCCTGTGCTGCAGAATGCCAATTAAAAGCGTCATTTGAATTTCCTTTGGGGTCTATTCTTTCTAGAGACACTCCATTGAGGTCATCGATTACACTCAAATGCCAATCCTCATCGTACGAAATCCTATCCATTATATCATAACCTTGAAGTAAAACGACCGATCCAGAATCATTGGCATAGGCGGGTAAATCATTTTTTAAAAACACATTTGAATCATTATTGGGGTAATTTTCAATTGTGAATTGTGGGTCTTCTCCAAGAACAACATATGCTTTGGGAGGAATGACATAGTGTACTGGAATCGTTTCAAAATTACTTAAGGTATCTCCTTGATAGTTACCAAATTGCCATTGATAGAGGTCGATATATTTATTTGAATTGTTATAGAGCTCAATCCAATCCTCGCCATTTGAATATGGATTGCTCAAAATTTCGTTGATCACGAGGTCTCCTGGAGATGCCAGTTCTGGGAGTGCGAATGTGCCCGTTAACGATGCGGGGTTTAGCCAACAGTCTCGGACATTACTCAACGAGAAGGAATAGTTTTGACTTGGTGTTAGGTTTTCGTTAAACGAGAATATTAGTTCATTTGCGTAAGAACTTTCAATATAGGCGTTGGCCAAAGTTAAACTTGGTTCGGCATTAAAAATCAAATCTATCAAGGAGTTTGAATCAATTCCTTCGTTAAATTCAACTTGCAGAAAATTGGGATTGAGTGCGATTGTATTAAATATCTGAGGAGGTTCGGTGTCTTCTGTATTATCATAAATAGAGTTTTGATTTCCCGGTGTCCCACCATTTATTGCATTTGAGGCACGCCAGTTGAGCGCATCTGAGCAAGGATCAAGAAGATTAATTCTCTCTAAAGTATATCCTCCTGAAGATTTTGATTCATCTTGGTACCAATCATCAGTATAATTAACCGCATCTAGTAACGTTCCATTTAAGCCATATAGTTTTAAAGAATCTCCGGCGTTGTTTAGGCTTGGAAAGGATGTGACGGGATAGGAAGACTGAAAGGAATCAACATTTGCCGTAGCCGTCAGGATTCCATAGCTATATGGTAAAAGCCAACCGCCTTGTATTGTTCCATCTGATGATGCATCTTTAATTTTCCATTCTGAGAGATCAAATATTTTGTTGGTGGTATTGAATATTTCAATAAATTCAGCCGGGGGAAGTCCTACGGAAGGACTCGGGTCAGGAAAAATTTCAGTTAGGATAACATCTCCTAATTCTGGAGTTTCGCCAACAAGGTAGCTAACTTCGAAGCTCTGAGGTAGAGATGCATTTCCCTCCACATCTTCAATATTTTGAATACTCAAAGTATATTCCGCACCATTTGACATAGGCTCAGCGAGGTTCAAGTGGACCATATTGGAATTATCTTCGTCAAGATTCGCTTGAAAAATATTCAGTGATGGAGAAATTGAATAATTCGACACATCCTCTGCGGATAGTTGTTCTAGGGGTTCGTTAAATTGAAGGTCAATTTCAGTTGCAGAAAGCACTGTTGCTTCAAGGCAGGAAGGAGGTATTTCGTCAATTTCCTCTATTCCAATGTAAATGTCATCGAAATAAAATTTGTTCGCATTACTGATTGTATATGTGCTCAGCATTCCTGAGTAATTATTGCTTAATGGACTTGTATCATTCGCGGTCGAAAGAAGAATGAAGTTTGTTCCACCTGTTAAATCACAAAATAGTTTCCAATCTCCATTGCTTGTTCGCGTTATTTTTAAATTGATTTCAAAACTAGTTGCTATTTGTCCGTCAATTCCCGAACATATAAGAGTAGAATTGCCATCGTTCATTTTGAAAAGTCGAATCGCATCGCTTGCACCTGATTCTCCAAGCTGAATGTAAAATCCATTTTGACAATTGTTCAGATCTTCACTATCAGAGCTTAAAAATAGTCGCCCGAAATTTGCAGATGATGGAGAAAAAGATTGTTTAACCCAGAACCGCCATTCATTATCATCTGAATTATTAAGATTGTTTTCGACACTCAGGTATGAGGTTGTGGCTATTGAGTTGTTCAATTGAAGCGCTAGATCCGAATTGACAATATAATCCGATGTGGTACCATTCCACGAAGGATTGTTGGTAAGATTTCCATCAGAGAAATCTTCAGTGATTTGAGAAAACACCGAATGACAGGATAGTAAAAGAGCGAATACTAAATTATGATGCATATCAAGATTGTATTCAAATATATTAATTTTACAACCACAGTTTGTGATTCAATGAAAGATTTAACAGAGAGATGATAGTAGCAGTTGTAGGTGCCACCGGAATGGTGGGTCAAGTAATGTTAAAAGTATTAATCGAGGAGGATTTACCTATAAAAAAGCTTATACCTGTAGCCTCCTCAAAATCTATTGGTTCAAAGGTTCACTTTAATGGAAAGGATTTCGTTGTTGTAGGAATAAATGAGGCTCTTGCACAAAAGCCCGATATCGCTATTTTTTCTGCTGGTGGATCTTTGTCGTTAGAGTGGGCACCCAAGTTTACTGAAATAGGAACTTATGTGATTGACAATTCTTCCGCATGGAGGATGGATCCCTCAAAAAAATTAATTGTCCCGGAGGTGAACGGAGATACACTCACAAAAGCTGATAAAATTATCCCAAATCCAAATTGTAGTACCATTCAGCTAGTTTTAGTTTTAAAACCTTTGCACGACAGGTATCGAGTGAAGAGAGTTATCATTTCTACATATCAATCTATAACAGGTACGGGTGTTAATGCAGTTCAGCAAATGGAGAATGAACGTTTAAATAATGAGCCCGATATGGCCTACCCATACCAAATAGATAAAAATTGCATTCCTCAGTGTGATGTTTTCTTAGAAAACGGTTATACAAAAGAGGAAATGAAGCTAACCAATGAAACAAAAAAAATCCTAGATCCCGAAATAAATGTTTCGGCTACAGCTGTTCGTGTTCCGGTTATTGGAGGGCACTCTGAATCGGTCAACATCGAGTTTGAGAATGAGTATAAGCTTGATGATTTGAGAAAGGTTTTAGCTTCCATGCCAGGTGTAGTGATTTTGGATGACCCAGCTAATCAGGTGTATCCTATGCCGATTTATGCTGAAGGTAAAAATGAAGTTTTTGTTGGGCGAATTCGCCGCGATAATACTCAAGCTAAAACAGTGAATCTTTGGATTGTGAGTGATAATCTAAGAAAAGGGGCGGCAACAAATGCTATTCAAATTGCAAAGAAAATAGCTACCTTCCTTTAAGTCCATCTATTCAATACGATTGTACTCCTCCATGAGAATTTCATAGGCATCTTTTTTAGCGTACATTGAACGCATCCAGGCATAAAAAATTATTAACCTTGGATCCCTAAATACACTTTCTTTTCTCAGATTTATTTTCTTTTCAAATTTCGATAAGACCTTCTGATCAACTTCATATGGGTTTCTGATATATGTTTTTATCGCACTAATGAAATGCCTGACCATACCATATTGCTCCGCACCCAACATTTCCTTGTGTTTTGATTCGATTCCATTTATGATCTTTACACTGTAGTCAGCATTTCCGATAGCCGTTTGAACAATCGCTAAAATCATTTCCTTCCGAATGAGCAATTCTCGGCCCATAAATTTTTGGTAGTATTTATCGGACTCTGACATAAAATTAAGAATTCGAATAGCTTTAGAGTAATCACCCACAATGATATAATAACCTGAGAGGTTTAGCGATAAGTTAAGATTTTCTTGGATGGAAATTTTATTGATTTCATTTTCCAAGAATAATTCTGTTTGTTGAATAGCCTGATCAATTTTATTATCGAATACTTGAATAAAACTAGAAATAGCCATTCTCTTTCCTCTATAATTAAGGTTTACCATATCGCTTTTCGACATTAGGTCCTCTAATTTCGCAAGATGATAAAGTGATTTTTTGAAATTACGTGTATTCAAATATGTATACGACATGATATATTCAATCTGCGCATAAATATTGATATATGAAATATCTTTAAATGCCTCCTCAGAAAACTCCTCATAATTTTTTTTAGGCAACCTCTGCGAAAATCTTGAATTTTCTATTTACGATATATTCTGCCCGAATCATTTCCATTACCTTTAGATGAATGTTAGGGTTGTTGTATTCAGCTTTTAGGCTTTCATACTGAGCCAGCGCTCCTTTTATAATTTTAGTTGGAGATTCGACGCTTCCCTCCGCAATCTTGGGCTCTAAATCATTTTTAATCTGAATAAAATATAATTGAAATTGGTCTAGCTTGGCCTGTTTATTTTGAAGGTCAAGTATTTTGGATTTTATTTCGGGAAAAAGTTCTTGATTGAAATACGGTAGTATTTTTAGCTTGAGACGTTGTATTTTGAGGTTTAAATTAACATTACTTAATTTTTCAGCATTTTTTTCTTATGTCATGAGTAATTCCCAAGCAGCTTGAAACTTTTTCCTTTCTATAAAATAGGAGATCATTAAAATCATCCCATCTCTTTTGTTTTCCTTTTGATCTGAAATTGATTTTTTTAAAATGACAAAATTAGTAAGAGACTTTGCTATTCTTTTCCGAATGGCGTGGTAGTTTTGATTTCCCACAAGATCATTCTTGATCGAAATATTTCCATTGTACATAGAAAATAATTTTCTAAATATATCAACGTCTTTTCGAGATTTAACAGGACGTTTCCTCGATATAAATTGTTCAAATTCCTTTTTATCAGGGTCCGATAATGTCAGGATAATTTCTTTAATTAAGTCCATAGGCTCATTTAAATGTAACTTATATCCTAAAGGTCATTTTAAATATCCGAAAAAAATAATACTCTCACCTCCCATCCAAAATCTGGTCTATTGCCTCTGCTAGTTCATAATCTTTTGCGGTAATGGAATTTTTATCATGTGTATATACCTCAATACTCAGAAATTTATAATTGTAGATTTTTAAATCCGGATGATGGTTCATTGTTTCGGCGATGACCGCAATTTTATTCAATAGTGTCAGAGCTTCTGAAAAGTCAAGGCATTTTTCATTTCTAACAAGCTTTCCATCTAATTTTTCCCAATTCATGATATGAAAATAAAATTTATTAAGCTTTCCAAGTCGTGTTTTAAAAAATAATTACTTTTGTGGCGTCTCTAAGGGGTGCCGTAAGGCTGAGATTATACCCATTGAACCTGATTAGGATAATGCCTGCGAAGGGAAGATGACAGAGCTAATTAATTATTTGTAACCAATAAGAATTGGCCCCTTGTTCTTGTTTAATTTTTTTAAAAATGAAAACAAGCGTTTATTTAACACTTTCTTTTTCTTTATTTGTTCTTTTAGGTTTTTCGCAAAAAACACTTTCCGGAGTTGTCAAGTCTGAGGATGGGATCGCCATTCCTTTTGCGAAAATACGTGTGGATCAGTCGCAAAAAGGAACCATTAGTGATTTAGAAGGGAAGTTCAAAATTGCGAACATCACTTCTGCTTCAAAGCAGTTGATTGTGAACGCTCTGGGTTATGCGGGGCGAGAAATCTCAATCGAAGAAAATACGAGTAATATAGAGGTTCAGCTGTTCAAGCAGGTGCAAAATTTAGAAACGGTTCAGGTAGATGCAACAAGACCTCAAATCGTTCCCTCTTCAGCCACACAAATTGATAAAGAAGAAGATTTGCAAGGAAAAAACTTTGGACAAGACCTTCCTATTTTATTGAATACGATGCCTTCTGTTGTGACGACCTCAGATGCTGGTGCGGGAATCGGATATACAGGAATGCGAATTCGTGGAGTTGATGCAGAACGTATCAATGTGACCATTAACGGAATTCCTGTCAATGATCCGGAATCTCACGGTGTATGGTGGGTGAATATGCCAGATTTAGTTGGTTCTGTTGACAATATTCAGGTACAACGCGGTGTGGGTACCTCTACAAACGGTGCGGCTTCTTTTGGAGCAAGTGTCAATATCAAGACGGACAATATTTCGGAGAAAGCCTATGGTACAATAGACAACGCTGTGGGAAGCTTCAATACCTGGAAAAGTTCAGTACGTGCAGGAACAGGTTTAATCGG
>MDTC01245296.1_pt1 | contig 13121 bp, 6 predicted proteins | sample 811181 | NCBI WGS metagenome assembly MDTC01 (sample SAMN05326644, study PRJNA326480) | marine metagenome | isolation source: seawater | place: Pacific Ocean: North | collected 2011 | reverse complement strand
TGAAGAGGCTTTTAAAGAACTTATCGAGAAAAAAAATGCCGAAAGAAAGGGAAATCCGTTAAATAAATTAGAAATAGCAAAAGAAAGACAGTCTTTTGACGTTCTTGATGCCGATAGACATTTTATGGTAGATGAAAGTGGGGAACCGAATGGATTTAAGTTTACAATTGAAACTGATGGAAGATTACCTTGCCATATTATTCTTTTAAATGCCCTAGATATTTTTAAGAAAAATCTTGTAAACTTAGCACAAGAAGTAAAAGATGAAAAGAAAGTAGAAATTTATAATAGTGACTGTATCATGAACTCATACGATGTGGCATTTGATAACGAAGATTATACCATGGGATATTTGATTCAAACCTATATCTACAAACTTTATAAAAATGTAGAAAATCCAGTAGTAAATTACATTGCTTCAAATGTTCCTCACCCTCTTGAAAGTAAACTTGTTTTTAGAGTAGGAATGGTCGAGAAAACAACTAATCAAGAGGCTATCAGAAATCTTATTTCAAATACATGCCAAGAAATTATAAGTGAAATTTCAAAACTTCGTGTTCAAGTAAATAACCTTAAATTTTAATTAAAAAAATGCTTTATAAATAATAATATATATTTTTTTATTTACGCCACTTCCATTTCTACCGGGCACTCTGAACAGGCTGACTTTCAACAGATTCACTCTGAACAGGCTCACTTTCCACGAGTTCACTCTGAACAGGCTCACTTTCAACAGATTCACTCTGAACAGGCTCACTTTCAACAGATTCACTCTGAACACTAGTTACTTTTCCCATATGATAATCCTTATTTTTCTCAAAATTAATAATGAATATCATCTTTGCTGGTTCAAGCCTATTAAAATAATTAATTACATCTCCCCTTGCCCATTTCTTCCGCGTGTCCAGAAAAATACCGTGCATTTCGTAACACAGTGGCCGCAGTTCAAAAGGTATTTCCTTCTTATCTTTTACCTTAAAAATGTACGCTTCCTTATACCAATTAAATAGATTCATAGTTGTTGATTCTACCTTTTTACGAAATTCATTAAATTCATCCTTATATTCTGGAAAGTATTCAAGATAATCCTTAATCATTGACTTCTGCCTGAGTTCAATATAGTTGAAGAAACTATTTTTGTTATTACCACGAAGATGTTTTGCCTTATCATATTCTGAATTCCTAACCTTGCTACGCAAACCATTGTACTTGAATATTAGGCCTTGCTTCTCATAATCCATATTCTTAATAATCTGATTAATATCATCAGGTTTTGTAATACTATACCTAAAAGGAATCGATACTGAAATACCTTGTTCTTTGAGACTTTTTTGAGTTTCTTCTAAGTTAAGTTCATCAAAACTATTTTCACCAATTTCCCTCGCCTGAACAAGACAAATAGAAGCATCTGAATAATTAGTGACAATACGATTCTCGGGATGCTTCAAGACAAATGTGTAACAAACATTAGGGTTAAGTTTAGTAAAATCCATATTTCCCTTCGCTTCTTCAAACATCTCATTAAATTTCTTATTACTATACCACTTACAGTTGGCACCTATGAAACTACGTGTTGAAATATGCCAAGATTCACCATGATTAAAACAATTAATCATAGTACCGTCAACAAACTCCTCAATATTAACTTCAAGCCACTTGTCAAGAGGAATATTTTGCGAAAAAGGAACAATATGTATTGACTTCTCAGGAGGAATACAAACAATTCTGCGTGTTTTACGATCAAATACCAATCCCCTTGAATATCTAATGAGAGGATTATTAAAATCGTAAATGGACTTATCCCCCTGATTATATTTAATTAAGGTAAGACCCGTCTCATTATTTTCAAAATATTGTAGTCCTAGGTGTTTAAGATTTTTGTTGAAATCTTCATCACTTGTGTAATTTTTAATTTGTTGGAAAACAGTCATGTCTTATTTTAGTGGGTATTTTGCTTTTAAGTAGTTTCATATTAATCAAAATCAATTTTATTTAGGTTAAACCTTGTATTCAAATTATGATATAAGAAATAATAAAAATAAAATCTATTTATATATTAATTTAATGGTTTTTAATTTTTCTGATAATTCTCTTGACTCTTTAAATGAATATTTAGATTTCGACTCATCTTTATATCCAGAAACACTCGAAGTTAAAGACTTAGAACCAGTCAACTTAAACGAAGTTAATTTTAGTATTTTAAATGAAAATATTAATGAAAATTCCTTACCACCTGAGGAAAGTAATATTTCCCAAATCAATGAAACTTTAAAAAGTGTTGAAAACACAGAATCATATTTTGAAAACACTGACAAAGGTTTACCAATGACTGTGTCACAGGAACTATCAGAAGTAAAGTTAGAAGATGTTCCTATGGAAGACTCAACTTTTGACAAATCTTTGGAAATGTTACCCTCTGAAAATAATGTTGTTGGAGAGGCTTTATCTCTCAATGAAGTAAATAACACAGATATAAATCAAGAGGTTTCACTCAAAATACAAAGTGGGGGTGGTGATAAAGATTATGCTGCTTACAATAATCTTACCAGAGTAAATATTATTAATATTAAAGAAAATAAAGAAAACTATATTATCTGTCAGATTAAAGATATTTTTTATGATGATAAAAAAGAAGTAATTTTAAGAAATTATGGTATTAGAAAAATTACTCTGACAGGTGAGGTGGTAGGAGATATTAAAAATATAACAAGTGAAGATATTACAGAAGTTAGAAATTTTACTGATTTGAATCTTAGAAAAGAAGATGTTCAATATCAAAATCCTGACCATAAAGAGGAAGACACCAAAATAAGTAAAGAATATCAAGAACTTGAAGAAATAGACCCTACTTTGGAGGGGGAAGAAGAAGATGAAGCAGAAGAAGAAGATTTAAATATAATGGTGGAACAAAATTCCACTTCCAAAGAAAATAATGTTGATGAAGAAAGTTTTGAATTTGAGGAGTTCAATGACACTATTGTTCTTGAAGTAATTCAGGAACTTGAAGAAAATAAAATTCTATTTACAGAGAATGAACAAGAGGAAGATATCATTGAAGAACTAATCAGATTATTACCAAAAAGAAAAAGAAATAATAATCAGGAATTAAAGAAAATTATCAATAAAGTAAGAGTCTTTAAATATCTTAAAGCAAAATATAGTAAATCTAATTTAGCAAACGAAAGTATAACAGAGGAAGAATTTGATATTCTTAAACAACAGATAAGTATTAAAGGTAGAAATTATAAGCCACTTGTTAAAAAATATGTTGAAGGAGACTTTTCAAATAAATTATTACTTCCTATTATATCTGTTGAAGAAAAACAGTATGAGGAGATATCTAATAATGTTAGAAAAAATATTCAAACAAAAAAATTAGGAGAAGGTGATGAAAATTATCCAGATTATTTATCAGAACTAGAAAAGTTAGACAAAATTTATAAAAGATATAAAGAAGATTCTGATTTAGATTATGATAATAAGATAAAGGAAATTAATAATCTTTTTTGGTCTACAAAACCTGTCCTTACTAATTCATTTTATAAAACAATAATTGATAATGATACAAGAACTGTTAAAAATTTTAAAGAACTTCAAAAAATTAGTATATCTAATCAGTTAGGAAGTGACTTTTGGACTGATGAGTATTTTACTAAACATATTAGTTCACTCGGTTCATCTGTTCATATTAATGGTTTCTTCCTTAATAAAAACCAAAAAAAAAATTTTTTATTAGAAAGAACTGAAATTACAAATTATAGTCAGAATATTTTAGATAATCTTACAATAAGTAAGAATTCCATCGTTGTAAATCATATTGATAATGATAGTATTTATCAAAAGGGAGATAAAGTTAGAGTATGTATTAATGAAAATGGGGAAAATCTAGAAATCTTAGGTAAAGTTAGAGCATCTAAAAAAAATTTTATTTATGTTGAGCCTAACGACAAGAAACTAATAGATTCTGACAGTCAAATTTTAGAATTTGATACAACCTTAGATAAAGACACAATAGTTATTGATAAAATTTCAGAAATAAAAAATGCCAATGTCTCTTGTTTTGATAAGGAAAATAACAATTTTTATTTATTTAACATGAAAGAACAATTGAAGAAAAGAAATTTAAAAAATATTTTGGAACAGATAGTTCCTAGTATTAATCAAATACTCAAAAATGAAGACATTAAACACACTACATTTATAGGACAAGTTGATGAAATATTATCTAAATATGATTTGACATATGCCGATTTAGAAATAAGTAATTATAAGTTCCTCAACTCAATAATAAATAAGAACGTAGTAAAAATAAATAAAAAATATGAAAAAAAAACTGAGAGAATAAACAATATTAAGAGAACTTATGATAGATTATTCTCACAGATTCTATCAGAGCACAAAAAAAGAGATTTCGAATTCGTTAACAATAAGATATTAGAAGAGGTGGTAAAAATTTATGATAATTATAATTTTAGAGAAAACTCATTTGATAATGAAGAAGTAAGAACTGAATGGATTATGAGTCAGGATGACTTCGGTAAAGCATTTGCTTTTACTTTAATAAATGAACAGATTAAAAGTCATAGATTACAAGATAAAATAGGTGTTTTACAGGAACATAAACAAAAACTTGAAGAAGTTTCAAATGATATTTCACAGAAGTTAGAGGAGGAAATTAGAAAGAATGATTTTTTTACTAATCCTGATAATATATGTAAGGAAGGTATAGTTAGTAAAATTACAAAAATATATTTATCAATAAGTAAATTAGATCAAGATAATTTTAAAGATGTTCTTGTTGATGCACAGTTTAAAACAATTTTAGAAGAAGAATCCGTAAAAATTGGAGATTTCTGTATATTAAAAGATTCTAATAACCCATCAATTGACCCACAACAGGTTGATTTAAGTGACAGAATTTTTGAAAGAGTTATAGGAGAAGATAAGAGACCTTTATGGAAGGAAAAAAGTAAGGGTTTTCTTACAGATTACATTAGAGAATATAAGAAAATCTGTCAAGAAAAGGGCGAAGAATGTAAATTTACCAATTCTTTTGGTCCTTGTGAGCCAGAGGTTATAAAGAGACTAAAACAAAATAAAAAAGAAAATCAACTTGAAATAGAGAAAATTAGTAAAAAGATTTTAGATATTAGAGATAGGAAGAAAGAATTAGAGGTTGATAAGAAATTTAAATATTATGTAGGTAGGGAACTTTTAAATAAGCAAAACAGAGAGCAACAAAGAAAAATTAAAGAGCAAAGAATGGATGAATTTAGAAAAAGTATATTATTGGACATTGACAAGACAGAGATGAAAGATTTTGATGATTTAGAAAAAATGAGGGAAGATTTAAAAGACCCGGAAAAAAGGGAAGCCATATTAGTGGAATTAAAAAGGAAATATGATATAGATTTTATAGATTATCAAACACCTGATGATGTTATTGAACAGACTCAAGATGGAGATTTTAATGAGGCTGGACAAAGAATTGTGTATGCAGAAGTAATGAATCAGGGAGAAGAAACATTAGAATTAAGTGATAATGATATTATTGATTCTGTTAGATCATTTTTAATAAATGCGATTGATAAAGAAAATCCAAATTTAGAAGAAGAGTTGGACACTATAAAAAATATTATGCAGGTATTTTTGAGAATCTTAGGTGTTAACATAGAAACAAAAAATATTGAATTGAAGGCTTTAAACTTATTTAATAGTAGTATAATCAGTTTTAAGAAATGGAAAGACCAATTTAAAAAGAAAGTAAAGGGTAAAGAAGCAGAAGCAAAATATCAGGAATTCAGAATTGAAAATCTTATTTTTTATACAACTACCTTATTACTTATTGAATTACAAATAAATTTAAATAATTATTTCATGAGTCATTATGAAAGTTGTATATCCTCAATAGATGGGTTTCCAATTATACCAGAAGAGGAAGAAACAAAAGTGGGTGAAAGATTTAATTATGGCATAAACTTTTTTGTCTGTATCCTTAATAATTTAAAGGAGGGAGATGGATATTGGAGTTCAATTAAAAATAGAAAGAAGAATGATATCAACAAATCTTTTAAAGCCGTTTTAAAAAGCATTGCCAATAATAGAGAATATAAAAATCAGCTACAAAAGAAGAGAGAAAAACTTGAAAAACATAAAGATTTAATGGATAAGATAGAGCAATCCTATTTATGGAATGAATTTAGACCTTACTTAAAAAAAATAGATAGAATAGATGAGCCAGCAAATATTGATTTAAATGATTGCGATATTTCAGATAAGTCAAAACTTCAAAAAACTATAAAACTAGCTAATGATAGAAATAAATGGTATGCCATTAAAATTTTCGACAAAATTAATAGTATTATACAGGGTGAAAATATTGAAAATATAAAGTATGACCCTCTTCCAATAGGTAATACTTGTTGTATGGATATTATTGATAACAATTATGATTATTACAATTTTTTACATGAAAAAGATAGTTCAAAGGAACTTAAAGATCTAATCCAGAAATCAAAAGAACTTGAAGATAGATGCTCTCATAATACCTTTAAACTCTGCTATGTTAAACCTACAATGATAAGACCTAAATTAAAGAGTTACTACTTAGAAGTATTTCCAGACAGGGAAACCATAGATAAAAAAATAATTGGTAAAATGTTTACTAATTTTGTTCCAGCGGGATTTAATCAGGGTAAAAAAAGAATATTTCAAAATGTTTACATAAGGGGAGAAGATATGTCTCCTCAAAAAATAGATGTTTTAACTAATGAGAATAGAGAAGATTTAAAAGGGGAACATACAGTTGAAGATTTTTATAATTTATTAGAATCAGTTCATTCTGAAAATAAAATTATCGAACCTGTTGAAGAACCTATTGAAGAAGATTTTACTAGATTTAAATTAATTAAAATTGTAAATGATTTTAAGATAGTTCTAGATAACGAATATTTCAGAGAGAATAAGTATGTAAGAGACTTACTTGATACAAATCTTGAAGTTTTATTTAATGGAACTGATAGAGATGTAAAAAATATATGGGATAGACTTGGATTAGAAATAGATGATGTTAAAGAAACACTTTTAAATAAATTTGTTATGTTAAAATCCGAGCAAAAGAATAAATTATCAAAGATAATTGATAATTTAGATAATTTTGAACTAACTGATAAAAGTGATGAAACCACATTTGAAAATAAAAAAAAGATTTCTATTGAAAAAAAGAAAAGAAAAGAAAATTGTTACAAGGATTACTTCATAAATTATTTGAGAAAGTTTGTAGCCATTTTATCGAATAAAAATAATAAAAATATAAGAAAAGAAGATGATGAATCATTTGATAATTTCTCAGAATTCGCTGAATTTTTAAGTACAAAGAATGCCAAAATATTCAAAAAATTAAAGAAATTCACAAATAAATTAAGCATAATTAAAAAATTAAAGGGATATGATGATATTTATGATTGTGAATCAAAACATATAATAGATAATTCAAGGTTTAATTACAATAATTGTAATAAGATGTTAAAATTTTTATTTATACTTTCTCTACAAATTATGGTAAACATGTCTGACAATAAAAGAAATGAGAACCAAGAGGATAGTGATGATGAAAATCAAAAGGAAAATATTACTCCTGGAAGTTTATCAGATGACGAAGAGGATACACCTGGTTTAGTATTGGAAAATGATAAGGTTGTGTTACAATTTATAAGAAAAATATTAGAAAAAATAGATAAAGATAGAAGGCAACAAGATAAATATAATGCTAAAAATAATACCAAAGAAATTAAAACCAGAAATGAACTTAATAAGGATGAAAATCTTAGAGTTATGCAACTTTTAGATTTAGAAACTAGAAGACTAAGAAACGAACAAACAAAGGCTGGTTTAAGAAACTATGCCGATTTATCAAAGGATTTTGAAAATGTGTTAGAAAGAGATGAAATGGAACAAAATATTCGAAGTCAACTTGGGCCTGATGCGACCGATGAGCAAGTTGAAAATGCAATAAAACAGAGAGAAATAGATAGATATGAGCAAAGTCAAATAGAAGTATTTAATACCTCAGAAGGTGATGATGAAATGAATGTTTAGGAAATAAATTTTTATCTTAATAATTACTAATATGAAATATTTAATACTATTTTTTATATTAGTAATTTCTGTTTTAATTGTTAATTATAAAAAAGAAACATTTCTTAATTTTGAACAGGGAACTTTAAAAAAAACACCATATAAATTTAATTCAAGAAAAATAGTAGACTCGATAGATGAAGGTATTCTTTTTAATCTTCGGGCTGAAAAAAATTTAAATTCTTTTAGTGAAGAGTTAGATTTTAACCAAATGAATAGTATTTTAGAAGAACTTCTTAAAAAAAATAAGCATAATTTAAATTTTGTTAACATTACAGATGACGACTTTAAAAAAATATCAAATAAGTTAATAGATTTAATTAATAAAATTTTTACAAGATTAGATTTAAATCATATTTATCATAAAGATGACGAAAGAGAGTATAAATTTAAACAGTATCAAGTTTTAAAAGATAGTGATTTAGGTAATTTAAATAGGAATTTAGTTATAAATGTAGAATTCTTCAAACATTTTAAAGATTATTCATTTGTAATACAATTTGAGATTTTATATAATAAAGTTAAAAAATTTATCGAAGTAAAACAAGCAAAAATAATTGGCTTTAAATCGCTGGATAAAAATATTTTTGATAATTTAAATTGGAATCAAAAATATTGTAATCTTGAAGATTATGAAAAATATGAAAAAGACCCAGGTAGTTACAGAACAAAATTACAACAATGCCATAAAGAAAGCATTCTAACAAAAGAAGAAATGGAAAAATTTTTTAAAAGTATTAAGGATGGTGATGAAATAGGATTGAGTGAAACTGAACTAAATTTTTTCAAAGAAAAAGAAGAACAAAAAAAAAGAGAAGAAGATTATAAAAAATATAGATGTTTTTACAAAGAAGGATTTAATGAATCTACATGTAGGTCATATTCACCTATAAGAAAGTTGACGGGTACTTGGGATAGTCCTTGTGAAAAAAATGAAGACTGTCCTTTCTTTAAAAAAAATAAAAATTACGAGAATTCAAGAGGGGGATGTTTGGGTGGAAGATGCGAGATGCCTTTAAATATACAAAGGAGAGGATACAAACTTTTTGATAAAAAAAAAAAAGCATTTTGTCATAATTGTAATATTAAGGATTGTTTAGGAGATGATTGTTATACATGTTGTGAGGAACAAAAAAACAGAAAAAAATACCCAAATTTAAAATCACCTGATTATATGTTTTTTAATGATTATTCTGAAAGAAAATAAATTTTTTAAATACTAAAAAAAAGTTTGTTAAAGTTTTTTATATAAACATTTTTTTAAATATTAATCTATAATTTTATATGAAAAACTTATTAAAAATTATTTATTCATTTAATATTTTAACAAAATATAAAGAAGTTAATAAGATAAAAATTAATCTTTTAAAAAAAAGTAATTCAAAACAATTAAATATTAATAAGGAAGAGGAATATTACGAAACACTTAATGATATAATCAAACCTATTGATGAACTTTATGATTATGAAATTGTTTTTGAAAAAGATATTTTCTATATAAGGTTAACAATAAACTTTATAAAAATTAAAAATATTATTTTAGAAGGGAAAATTATTCCTCAAAGAAGTAAACTTTTTGATGTTATAAGTTTTTATAAAAAAAATTTAGATAGTAAATTTTATTCAAATATAAACAATCTTATGGTAAGTAATGAATTAGAGATTATTAAAAAATTCTCCAATTTAAACAGTAGATTTGATGAAAATATTTTAAATAAAAATATATTTGAGTTTGAAAATCTTATATTTAACCTAAATAGTAAAAGTATTTGTTTTAATAAACAGTATCTTAAAATAAATAGGGATATTACAAATGGAGGTGTTATAATTGATGAGCATGAATATGGGAAATATCTGGAAACAGCAGAACTTCCATTAAATAAGATTTTGATAGAAAATGAGAAACCAAGTGTTAATAAAATTTTTGATTTAGAAAATTACATTAATTCAAAAAACTCCAATAAAATTAATAATTTAATTATTGTTTCAAATACTAGACTTAATTACTGGAAAACTTTTCTAAAAAATAAAAAGACGCTAGTCATAAGTAATCTGAATACTTATAAAAAATTATGTTACCTTAATATATTTGATTATGATTATATTATTTTAACACTTAATTTTCTAAATAGTAGTCATTATAAAAGTAAATTTGAAGAATATAATCTTATGAAAAATGAAAGTTTTAAAAATTTGAGAGATGATTTAATGAGAAATTGTAACATATTGTGGGAAAAAGAACCATTATTTCACTTATTTTGGTGGAATAACTTAGTTATTGATTTCAACTTTGAAGATTTGAAGAAAAGTATGAATGAACAATTTATAATAAATTTATCAAGTTTTAAGAGATGGATTATTTACAATAATTTTAAGGATAAGAAGTCTCACGCACAAAATATATTTTCTCTTTTTTCTAATAAACTTGATTATAAGAATTTAAAGAAATTTGTTATAAATAATAAAATTTTTGAACCAAAACTGGATATTCAAATGGAAAAAATATATCTTGAATTCAATCCAGATGAATTTAAAGGATATAATGACTATGTAGAAAGTTTAAAAAATATTTATATAAAAAATGAGATGAAATTTGAAGAGGATGAGTATTTACAAAAATATTGTAGTTACCCACAAAGACAAATTAAGATTAATAAAATTCTCAAAAATTTAAATGACACTAATAAGTTTTTTAAAATGAATAAAAACTATCAAAATTTAGTTCAGGAAAAAATAAATCAAGCAAGTAATAATAAAATTACATGTAAAATATGTCTAGATGAAATTGATACTAACAATATGGGTATAACCGAGTGCGGACATTTATTTTGTTATTCATGTATTTACAAAAATATAAAATATTCTAATAAATGTCCTACATGTAGAGAAAAAATTTCACTAGATAAAATATTCTTTCTCACTGATAAGAATAAGGAAATTGTATTAAATGTAAATATTTTGGATGAATTAGGAACTAAGAATAGTAAACTTTTAATGTTATTAAATAATTTTGATAAGGTGATGATATTGAGTAATTTTGATGAATGTCTTGATAAATTAAAAGACTTATTTGATGAATTAAATATAAAAAGTGTTAAAACAAGAGAAAAAAATAATGGAACCTATGATAAAATGGTTTACTTATCAAATTATCATGAAGATTTTTATAATTCCAAAAATAATTTTAATATAGATCAAATAATATGCCTTGAACCCTATTACTCAAACAAAAAAAATATAAAATTTTATGATATTATAAAATCTACAAACACAAATAGATTTAAATTCTTGTTGATTAAAAACACTATTGAAGAAACAAAGATTTTTTAAGAACTATCCACTGTAAGATAATCTACCTTGCTAAGAACAACACTAACAAGAAAGTAAATTAAGATACCTATCACGAACAAAATAAACCAGAAGGGAAATATTGATTTATTTTTATTATTGCCTGTTCCAAATTGTTTTAATTTTGTTTTTTTATCATTTGTAAAAAGAAACTTAGGTTTATAATAAACAATTAACCCAGCACTTATTAAATAAATTATAAGTGAAATGTATAAAGCATTTCTTTCCAACATTTATAAATTAATATATAATAATATTTTATTTTTATATATTTATTTATTGTAAATGAGAATAATTTACATATTGTTAATTGTTATTTTCTATTTTTTGGTGAAAGATTTACTGCTTAAAAATTTTACCTATAATAATCCTTTCTCCAATCTTGAACATTATGGTAATTTATCTCAAACTATTTTTATAGATAAATATAGTAGATATAATAAATATTCTTTAAAGAAAAAAACAGAATTCAATGAAACATTTAAACCTATAATTCTTACGGATTATAAATTTTCAGAAACTTTTAAATTAGGTCATGAGTTGTCTAAACTTATTCCTATGGATGTAGAGCATTCATTGGGTATGTATAAGAATATTAAAAGTCTTCAAAGAGAAAATAATTCATATCAAATGGCATTCTGTACAGAAAATGATTATTACAAGGCAATTGAAAATAATGATATTGATAAAGATAATATCAGATTTGTATGTTCATTTTTTAGGATGGAATTTATATTAGTTCTTAATGCTAAATATAAAATTTCAACCTACACTGAATTACTAAATCTAATATCTGAAAGAGCTAGATTACCAAAAGAAAATTTTCTTAAAATAGGTCTACTTAATAGTAATAATAGTTCTTATTATGATGGTATTGAAATTTTAAAACTATTAAAAATAACTAACAAGACAAAAGGGATAAATATTAATACTAACTATAAAAGTATGAGAGATTTAATTTATGCTTTGGATAGAGAAGATGAAGATATGATTTTTTTAACTACTACTAATAAAAATCCTTTCTTCATAGATTTTTTAAAGACTAATTTTATAAATGTCATAGGAACTGAGGGTATAAATGATTTTCTTATAAAGGCTAAATTCCCTCATGTTTTTAGAGAAAATCTTGATGTAAGTAAATATAATAGAATTGTTGAAGAAAATAATGATCCGCTTTCATATAATAGTTCAGAAGTATTAGGAAAACAAAAAGTAATTAAATCAGTGTCAACTAGGCTTATTTTAGTCGCCAAGAAAACTTTACCTGAAGAGTATATTCTTAAATTATTAAGAAATGTTTATGGTCATATTCCAGAATTAAAAAAATCATTGAATGATTATTTCTTACAAAAGAAAAATAATATATTTAACAAATTACTGGATCCTTATGAAATGTTTTTTGCTAAGAATGATATACTTTATCATAAAGGCGCTCAAAAGTTTTATGAAGAAGTCAAATTTATAACACATGATAAAAATCAAAGATATGGATATGATAATATCATACAAAGTAAATTACTAACTGATATTAATGGTCCTTATGAGATTATGTCTATATCAAAATAATTTTTGAAGTTTTTTGTATAACCAACTAGTTTTTGTATAACCAACTAGTTTTTGTATAACCAACTAGTTTT
>MDTC01229958.1_pt1 | contig 13122 bp, 11 predicted proteins | sample 811181 | NCBI WGS metagenome assembly MDTC01 (sample SAMN05326644, study PRJNA326480) | marine metagenome | isolation source: seawater | place: Pacific Ocean: North | collected 2011 | reverse complement strand
TTTTATTGTTAAAAAAGATGAAGTAAAAAATCATTTTAATTATTGAAGAAAATAAATTTGGGAAGCTTTTTAGCAAAGCTAAAAAAAATCCATTGTATTTTTTATTATAATAAAAGCTTGACCACATCCAATGCCAATTTCTAGACAATTCCATTTGATAATTAAAAGAAGTATCATGTGAGTGTCCACCTTCATGATAAACTTTTATTGTTACCGAAAGGTAAATTTTTTTATTTTTTCTTGTTAGTCTCTTACATAAATCTATTTCTTCTAAAAAGAAAAAAATATTTTCATCAAAAAAACCTATATCTTTAAATTCAGATAAATTCAAAAACATTGCATATCCTTTTACTGAATTTACTGATCTAACTTTTTCTTCAGAAGCTAAATTATTCTTAGTTTCAACTATCCCAGGACCTATTATTGCAAAATCTTTTTTTTTATTAGCTAAATTGACAAAACCATCTAAAGCGTCGGGAAAAAGCTCTGTATCAGGATTTAATATTAATGCATATTTTGTTTTAACTTCTTCAAGTCCAATGTTGTTTGCTTTTCCATAACCAAAGTTTTCTCCGGTTAGTATGCATTTTACATTTTTAAATTCTTCTTCTATTTTTCTTTTATAATCTTGGTTATCAGAATTTTCGACATTTATAACTTTGCACTGCTTATCAATTGAATTTAAGCAATTTCTAATTTTTTTTTCGCTTTTAAATGATGTTATTACTATAGTTATATCTTTAATTGACATTATTTAAACATAATTGATTTTATACTCTAATTATTTTAATAACTTAATATATTGGATCGTACTATTCTTGTAAATTAAAATGAAAAAAGTCATAGTAACTGGTGGTTCTGGATTTATTGGAAGCAATCTTATTAAGCTTTTGCTTAAAAAAAATTTTTATGTAATTAATATAGATAAAATTTCCTATTCTTCAAATTCATACAATCTCAGAAATATCAATAAAAAAAGATATTTATTTTTTAAATTAGACATTAACAATAAAAATAAAGTACTTAAAATTCTAAAAAAATTTAAACCAAAGTGTATTTTTAATCTAGCTGCAGAAACTCATGTTGATAGATCTATCGACAATCCTTTAAAATTTATTCAAAGTAATATTTTGGGTGTATATAATTTGTTAGAATCTATAAGAGATTATAAAAAAAAAATTAAAAAAGATTTAAAATTAATTCATGTTTCAACGGACGAAGTTTATGGAGATTTAAAAGATAATAAAAAATCTAATGAAAACTATCCTTATAAACCTAGCTCACCTTATTCAGCAACTAAAGCAAGTGCTGACCATATTATTAAATCTTATGTTCGTACATACAAGATAAAAGCAATCATCTCAAATTGCTGTAACAATTATGGACCTGGTCAATTTCCAGAAAAATTAATTCCAACTTTAATTTTTAATATAATAAAAAAAAAACCACTTCCTATTTATGGTAAGGGAAAAAATTCTCGTGAATGGATTTATGTAAAAGATCATTGTAAAGCTTTATTAGAAATTTATAAAAAAGGGAAAATTGGTGAAAGTTATAATGTTGGTTCAGGAATAAATATAAACAATCTTAATTTGGCAAAAATGCTAATCAAAATAGTTAAAGGTAAAAAGATAGATTTTAATAAAAACACAAGAATAAAATTTGTTAAAGATAGACCGGGGCATGATCTCAGATATTCTCTCGACAGCAAAAAAATAAAAAGGTTACTTAAATGGAAAGCAAAAAAAAGTTTAAATGATGGACTTTCTGAAACTTTTGATTGGTATTCAAAAAATAAATCATTTTTTAATAGTTTTTCAAAAAAATTATTTTATAAAAGACTAGGATTAAAAATATGATCAAAAAAGGAATTGTTTTAGCGGGCGGAATAGGTTCAAGAATGAGCCCTCTCACTAAAGCTGTTAACAAACAACTTCTTCCTATCTACGACAAACCCCTTATATATTATCCAATTTCTATACTTATGCTTGCAGGTATTAGAGACATTTTGATTATAGTTAACAAAGGTCAGCGAGAACAATTTAAAAAAATCTTACCCAATGGAAATAATTTAGGATTAAAAATAACTTATGCAGAACAAAATAAACCTCGTGGTTTACCTGACGCTTTCTTAATTGGTGAAAAATTTATTGGCAAAAACAACATAGCTCTTATACTGGGTGATAATTTTTTTTACGGTCAAAGTCTTACAAAAAAATTAAGACAGTGTGTAAAACTTAAAAACGGTGCTAAAATTTTTTTACATCCAGTAAGAAAACCTCAGTCATATGGTGTTGCGACTATAAATAAAAAAAAAAAAATATTAAATTTAGTAGAAAAACCAAAAAAAAATAAATCTAATCTTGCAGTTACTGGTCTTTATTTTTTTGACAACAAAGTAATAAAATTAAGCAAATCTTTAAAACCATCTGCAAGAAAAGAGTTAGAAATTATCGATTTATTAAACAAATATAGAATAAAAAATAAACTTACTGCTGAATTTATTGGCAGAGGTGGTGCATGGCTAGATACTGGCTCCATAAATGATTTTTATAACACATCATATTTTGTATCAGCATTAGAAAATAGACAGGGTCTTAAAATTGCTTGTTTAGAAGAAATAGCAATGAAAAATAAATGGATAGGCAAAAAGCAAATTATAGAATCTATTAAATTTTATGGTAATTGTTCGTATTCTAAATACTTAAATATATTGATTCAAAAGAAAAAATAATGAAAAAAATCTTAGTAACTGGTGGTGATAGCAGATTTGCTAAAAGTTTAAAAAAAATTAAATCAAAATACAAATTTATTTATACTAACAAAAAACAAATAAATATTCTCGATATCGATTCGATCAAAAAAAAAATTAATCAAATAAAACCAAATTATGTTCTGCATTTGGCTGGTTTATCAAGACCAATGATAATACATGAAAAAAAAATATCAAAAAGTATTGATTTAAACATTATTGGAACCTGTAACTTGGTAAAAATTTGTTCTGATCAAAATATTAAATTAATTTATTTTTCCACAAGTTATGTTTATCCAGGAAAAAAAGGTGATTACAAAGAAAATGAAGGCATTTTTCCATGGAACAATTATGGATGGTCAAAAATGGGTGGCGAATGCGCAGTTCAAATGTATAAAAATTCATTAATACTAAGAATTTGTATGACTGAAAAACCATTTGTTCACAAAAAAGCTTTTGCTAATGTCAAAACAAATTTTATGTATCATGACGATGTTGCAAAAATTTTTATGAAATTATTAAACAAAAAAGGCATAATTAATCTTGGTGGAAAACCGCAAAGCATTTATGCATTTGTAAAAAAAAATAAAAAAAATATTAAAAAAATATACTCGGATGGTAAATTTCCATTAAATCAGACTATGAACTTGAGTAAATTAAAAAATATAATAAAAAATTTATGAAAATTATAAAAACTAAATTTCAAGGATTAAAAATTATTGTTCAGAAAAATAATAAAGACTCTAGAGGAAGTTTACGTGAAACTTACAATAAAAATATTGTAAAAAAGCCTAATTTTGTTTTTGACTACTGCACAACATCAAGGAAAAATGTTTTAAGAGGATTCCATTTTCAGGCAAAATTTCAACAAGCAAAATTTGTTAATGTTATGAAGGGTAAAATTTTAGATTGCGTTGTTGATTTAAGAAAAAAATCTAAAACTTTTGGTAAAACATTTAAAATTGTACTGTCAGACAAAAATTGTTTAAGCCTTTATATTCCTGAAGGTTTTGGACATGCTTATTACAGCTATGAAAAAACAAATATTATTTACTATAAATTATCGAATTATTATATGCCTAAATTTGAAAGCGGAATAATATGGAATGATAAAGAGCTTAAAGTTAAATGGCCCTGTAAAAAACCTTTAATATCTAACAAAGACAAAAAGTTAATAACTTTCAAAAATTTTTGTGACAAATATAAAAGTTTATAAATTTAAAGATGTAATATCTTTAAAATAAATTGGCAAAGTTAAATATTTAGTATTTTTTTGAAACCAATAAGACAAATATCTTTCAGCCAAAAAACCATAAATTCTCTTTAGGCCAAAGCCTTTTAAATTATCAAATCCAAATTCTGACTCACATCTTTCTAACCAAGGAAAAATTGATTCGTAATACCTGTGTAAAATTTCTGATTTACAAATAAACATATTATGAGGATTAAAAGAGATATTAGTGTTCATAAAATCATCGAAGTCACTTCTGTCATTTTTATCTAAAAGTTTTATTGCTTTATTTAAATTTCCATCTCCATGCCACATATCAAAATGAAATTTAAGAGTTCTTTTTTTTTTATTAAAAAACAATGAAGGAGATAATATCATTTTTTTTAAATTTCTTTTTACAAACTTAGAAAATCTAAATTGATTTACATAGAACGGTTCTCCTATGATGCTTTCATATTCGCTGTATTTTTCTGGTATTTTTTTTAAAACTAATTTATTTAACTCGTCAAATGTAAAATTGTCATTTTTAATTTTTTTTTCTATCCAAAATTTTCTGTACTGACAAAAACCAACCCACTGGCTATTTTTAACAGATTGTAAATTATTTTTCCAAATCCAATAATGAAAAGTATATTCTCCATAGTTTTCATTTTTAATTGAGATATTTTTTTCTGTATTGTCTCTTAACCATTCTTTATTAAAAGAATTATTTCCTAAACCAACTGGCAAATAATCTAGTTTTTTTATTTTTTCTAAATGTTCAGGATTAAGAGTTAAACAATGCATTCTAAGATTTGTCATATATTTAAATTATCTTCACTTAATATTAGGACGATAAAAAGATTTTCTCAACAAAATAGCATTAAGAATTCCTAAAAAATTGGCTTTATTTAAACTCGCTGTTTTATTATCAAATATAATTTTTGAACGTAAATAACCTAATAATGATCTAAATAAATTTGGTGAAAGTTTTCTCAGTGCATAAAAATAATTATTATTTTTCTTATAAAAATAAAATTTTGACCAGCAATAATGCCAATTTCTATTTATTTGAATTTCAAATTGATGCTCTTTTTTAGAAGAAGCTAAGCCTTTATGTGTAAATTTTAAATTATCAATTACATACATTTTTTTTTTATTTATTTTTAGTTGATGACATAAATCTGTAGTTTCAAAATATAAAAAAAAATTTTCATCTAAAATCTTATTAGATTTAAATTCATTTTTATTGATTAGAAAGCAAGCGCCATCAATTTCATCAACTTCGGTAAGTTTAAAATTTTCAATTTGAATTTTGTTTATTTTTTTTCTATTAAAAATTTTAAAGTTTTCATGAATTGTAGGATTTTCATATACTGGTGCCAATAAAGCAAAATCTTTAAATTGCTCAATACATTTTTCAAAATTTTGAATCATTTTGATAGAAATTTTAACGTCAGGAACAAGTATTAAAACTAATTTATGTTTACTTTTTTCTATTCCTAGGTTTACTCCTCCAGAATAACCAAGATTTTTTTCAGGAATAACGACATGTGTATTAGAAAATTTATTTTCTAAATCAATCTTTGTTTTTGTTTGCAAAGAATTTTCTATAACTATTATTTCGTGATGGCCTGGGATAGATGAAATTAAATCCTGTAAAATATGCTCGCTTTTAAAAGCAATTATTACAACTGATATGTTCATTTATATTTAGCTTTATTAATATTTCCAATGATGATAAATAAGTCAAAAAATACTTTATATCAAATATAATGAAAAAAGTAAAAATACTACTTGGCGATCCTAGGCATTATACGGTTGGTGCGCATTCAAGTTATGTGCCAATTAATATTGGATATATAGGATCCTTTCTAAAACAAGAAATTAAAAATATTGAACTAAAGCTTGAAGTAGAACCAAAAAAAATATTTTCAGCTATAGATAACTGGAAACCAGATGTGATTGGTATGTCTAATTATGTTTGGAATGCGTCGCTTTCAAATTTAATATGCGATTATGCAAAAAAAATTAACAAAAATACTTTGTGTATTTTAGGAGGACCAGAATTTCCCGCTGGAACTGGAAACAGAAAAATACAGAATACTGAAAAAGAACCAACTTATGACAAATGTTTACATTATTTAACTAATAGACCGTCAGTAGATTATTTTGCATATTCTGATGGAGAAGTTGTTTTTGTAGAAGTTATAAAAAAATTTATAGAAAAAAAATTTTCAGTAAAATCAATGAAGGAAAAAGACCAACCTATTAAAGGTTGTGCGTCGATATCAAAAGATAATAAAAAATTACTTGTTGGCGATTATATTTCAAGAATAGGCATGCAAGGATCTGTTAAGTCTGAAGGAAGAGATATTGTTCCTTCTCCTTATTTAACTGGTTTGCTTGATAAATTTTTAAATGGAAAGTTCGAACCAGCTTTTGAAACTTCAAGAGGTTGTCCTTTCTTGTGTACTTTTTGTGATCAAGGAATAGATGAAAGCAAAATTGCAACACATAGCACTAATAGAGTTGCAGAAGAAATGAGATACGTGGGGAAAAAAATGCATGGTATTGAAAACGGTACAAAAACTATAAGTGTCTTCGATGCAAATTGGGGTATATATAAAAAAGATATTGAGCTAGCAGATCACATTGCAAAAATTATGGACGATTATGATTGGCCAAAATATATAAATTGTAGCACGCCTAAGACTAAAAGAGAAAATCTTTTAAAAATTGATGATAAATTAAAAAATAGAGTTGGAATAGGTTTGCCTATGCAATCTCTTAATACAAACGTTTTAAAAGAAGTAAAAAGAAAAAATTTAGATGCGATGAAACAATTGAAACATATAAGAGAAATACAAAAAAGAGGTAAAACTGCAAATACAGAATTGATAATACCTCTTCCTGGAGAAACAGAACAGTCCTATTTTGAAGGTTTAAAATTTTTAATGGATAACGGTGTAATGACGGCAACTTTTACTTTGATACAGCTTTGCGGTGCAGAACTTGGGAGAGATGAAGCTATAAAAAAACACAACATGGTATCGAAATATAGAATCTTGCCAAAACAATTTGGTGAATATAATGGAAAAAAAGTTTTTGAAATTGAAAGAGTTTGCGTTTCTACAAACACAATGAGTTTAGAAAATTATCTAAAATGTAGAAATCATAGCTTCATTGTAAAAATTATGGGCCAACAAGTTTTTACACCAGTTCGTAAACTAACACAAAAACTTGGATTAAGTTGGTTTGATATTACTAAAGAAGTTGCTAATTATATACAAAAAGACAGCAGCAAAGGTAAATTCAAAAAAGTATATGAAGAATTTTGCAATGAATCAGCCAAAGAGCTTTTTGATTCTGAAAAAGATGCTGTTAAATTTTACAGTAAGGCTAAAAATTATAGATCTTTAGTAGATGGAAATATTGGAGAGAATTTATTAGAAAAATATATGGCTAAAGGTCTTTTAGTTTATGAAGATATAATAAAAAATCTCTTTTTTGTTATGAGAAAAAAATTCACTTCAAATTTTGATAAAAATTTAAAATTAGTATTAGATTCATCCGAAAAATGGCTAAAAAATTTATATATGCTAGAAGAAATATTTAATGAAAAAAAAGCAAAAACTAATTTTAGCCAATATGAATTAGAAATAGATTTTGATTTTCCAAATTGGCTTTTAGAAAGTCACTTACCTTTTAGTAAGTTTATTAAAAAAAGTACCTACAAAGTAAATTACAACATGGAAAAAATAAAATATTGTAAAACTTCAAAAAAAACACTTGATAAAGGATTTAACAAAGTAAGAGCTGTAGGAAGATTTATTAGATCGCACATGTGCAGAGGTGCTGATACTTTTGAAAAACAATTCCAAAAAGTAAGCTAAAATACTCACCCATATAGTGAAAGTCACTTATAGACCAGAAATTGACGGATTAAGAGCAATAGCTGTTGTTTCAGTTATTTTTTATCATGCTCAATTAACAATTTTTGGTAATCAATATTTCAAAGGTGGTTTTATTGGAGTTGATATCTTTTTTGTAATTTCAGGTTATCTTATTACCTCTCTTATTTTAAAAGAATTAAAAAACTCAGGTAAATTTTCGTTTCTAAATTTTTATCAACGAAGAGCAAGGCGAATATTACCAGCTTTATTTTTAGTCATGTTCGTGTCATTGCCATTTGCCTGGAGATATCTATTTCCAACAAATTTTATAGATTTTTTAAAATCTGTTTTGTACTCACTCGGATTTAGTTCTAATTTTTATTTTCATTATTCTGATCTTACATATGGTACTGAAGATGGACTTTTAAAACCTTTTTTGCATACCTGGTCTTTATCAGTTGAAGAACAGTACTATATTTTTTTTCCACTCTTGTTGCTTGTGGCATTTAAATATTTTAAAAAATATTTACTTATAATATTAATTATAAGTTTTATAATTAGTCTTCAAATAGCTGACTGGAGTTCAAAAAATTACCCTTCTATAAACTTTTATTTTCTTCACACCAGAATGTGGGAATTGTTGGCAGGATCTATACTTTCGTATTTTGAAATTCAACAAAATGGTCGTTCAAACAAACTCATATTAAATCAAATCTTAACAGTCTGCGGTCTATTTTTGATATTACATTCTATTGTTTTTTTTAATGACAAAATGTTTCACCCTTCATATTACACAATTTCACCAATCATCGGTGTTTGTCTAATAATTTGGTTTTCAAATAAAAATGAATTTGTAACAAAAATTTTATCATCTAAATTATTTGTAGGAACTGGTCTTATCTCTTATTCTCTTTATCTTTGGCATTATCCTATTTTTGCTTTTGGAAGAATTAAAGAAGGTTTGCCAACTCAACATGAAAAATTTAAATGGATGATAATAACAGTAATATTATCTGTGCTTAGTTATTTTTTAATTGAAAAAATATTTAGAAATAAAAAATATAAGTTTAAAAAACTTTTTTTGCCATTATCAGTTTCTTTTTTAATTTTATGTGCACTTTATGCTTCTTTCTACAGTTTAAGTCTTAAAGGTGACTTTAAAGATAGAATCCCAACTTATTTAAAAAAAGATTTTGAAAAAAAACCTTGGAAAAAATTATATCAAAATGAAGAGCTTTGTCATAATAGACAAGACAATTTTTGCATACATAATAAGGATAAAAAAATTAAAGTTTATTTAATTGGAGATAGTATCCCTTCTGCCTTAATGCCAGAATTAATTAAAACTTTAAATAATTACAGAATTATTCAAATGACTAATGGATTTTGCTTTTATAACCCTAATTTTAATGAATTTGATAAAAAGACTCAAAAACTGAATATAAACAGATGTACAAATTTTTTTCAAAATAATATTAAAAATATTCTTTTAAATGAAAAGGATAAAAGTTTTGTTATTTTTTCAGGTCAATTAAAAAGTTATATAGAAGGCAATAAACATAAAAATATTATAAATGAAAATAATTACATAAAAAATTTAAAAAAAGAATTTAATATTCTTTCAAAAAATAAAAATTTAAAACTCTTTCTTTTGGGTCCATTTCCGCAATTTAAAGAAAATATTTTACATAAATTACAAAAAGAAAAAACTTTAACTTTGGCCGAAAGAGAATTAACTTTATCAAAAATTAAAATAAAATATTCTAAGAAAAAATTTTTAAAAGAAAATAAGAAAGTTTTTGATTTTATTAATTTTTTTAAAAATTTAAATGGTAATATAATAATGGTAGACGATTTGTTCTGCGATAAAGAATATTGCTATAGCAATGATAAAAAAAATATTTTTGTTGTAGACGTACATCATCCAAGCTCATATTCAAGTAAAATAATATCAAAAAAAATATTAAAAAAAATTATTGAAAAAAATTAAATTTTTTCAATTATAAAATAACCGTTCCAAAAAGTAGGATGTCGGTTGTACTTAGTTTTTATTTCTAATAAAAGTTTATAATCTTTTTGATTATCATTTAAAAATTTCTTGGTAGCTTCTATTGGATCATTTGAATAGTTCCAGCATATATCATCGATCATAATTAATGCACCTTTTTTTAAGTGAGGAGTTGCTAAATTTAAAGCTTTATATTGATATTCAAAAGTGTGTAACGCATCATAAAAATAAAAATCAAATTTTTTATTACAATTTTTTAAATATTCCAATGCATCCAGTTTAAAAAAATTATGATTGTTTTTTTTTATTTTATTGAATTTTTTTAAAAATAATGATTCTGAATTTTTGCCATTAAATTCTGAAAAATTATCAACTCCAACAACTTCGCATTGGGTGTCGATCATTCCACTAAATAAAGAAAACCCATTCCAAAGACCTATATTTAAATATGAGCCTTTGTTTATATTTTTGCATATAGAATTTATCATATAAAATGTTGAATAAGTCGCCATCTTTTTTACACCGATCAAACTGTGATAATTTTTTTTAGCATTTTGATCTTCAATTTTGGTATTAAAAAAATCTTTATAGTTTTTTGGAATTAATCTGTGAAAAGTTTTAAATAAAAAACTTTCTTCTCTATTCATTAAATTGTTAATAAATCTAAAATTTATATTATTTAATATATTTTCAATTAGTTTTGAATTATGAAGATTTTTGTTTAAGTAATATTCAGCTTTCATAAATATTTTGGTAGCGAGGGGCGGATTCGAACCGCCGACCCCAGGCTTATGAGTCCTGTGCTCTAACCAACTGAGCTACCTCGCCATTAAATCTTGTTGATTTATAATACTTTTTATTTTTCTTTCAATCAACATTTTGCTGAAACTCTCTGGACCCTAGTTTGCTGAAATTCTTTTATTAAGATATACAAACTTTATGAAAGTATATTACGGAAAAGCTGTTTACGATAAAAAAGAAATTAACGCTTCTCTAAGAGTTTTAAAAAATAAATCTTTGACTTTAATTGACGGTCCTTCTGTTAAAAATTTAGAATTTAAAATATCTAAACTTTTTGGTAAAAAATTTGGTTTAATGGTAAATTCTGGATCATCAGCTAACTTATTAGCTTTGTCATCATTCAATTTTAAAAAAGGATCTGAGATTATAACCCCTTCTCTTACCTTCTCAACAACTGTTTCTCCGATTTATCAAATAGGTTGTGTACCTCATTTCATTGATGTTGAAAAAAATTCTTTCATTTCAAAAATTGATCAAATAAAAAAATGTATAAACAAAAAAACAGTTGCAATAATGATTCCTAATTTACTTGGTAATGTTCCAGATTGGAAAAAAATTTATAAAATTGCTAAAAAATATAAATTAAAAGTAATTGAAGATTCTGCTGATACCATAGGATACAAATATAAAAATTCAAATTTTGGTAAATGTTCTGATGTCTCAACCAATAGTTTTTATGCTTCTCACATAATAACGGGAGCGGGATTTGGAGGCATCGCTTGTTTCAATGATAAAAAACTTTATGATAGAGCAAAACTTTTAAGAGGTTGGGGAAGATCTTCAGCAGTATTTAATGAGTCTGAAGGTATTAAACTGAGGTTTAACAAAAAAGTTGACGGTATACCTTATGATGGAAAATATATTTTTTCAGAAATGGGTTATAACTTTTTACCATCTGAAATTTCAGCAGCTTTTGCTCTTGAACAGTTAAAAAAGTTAAAGAAAAATATAAACATTAGAATTAAAAATTTTAAAAAATTATTTAATTTTTTTAAAAAATACAATCATTTATTTGAACTTCCGTCACAAATGACAAATCTTAAAACTGGATGGCTAGCATTTCCATTATTAATTAAGAAAAATAACGTTATAAAAAGAAAAAAACTACAAATATATTTAGAAAAAAATCATATACAAACTAGAACAATTTTTACTGGAAATATCTTAAGGCAACCTATTATGAAAAATAAAAAATATAAAAAATTTAAAGGTATTCATAGAAATGCTGATAATGTTATGAAAAATGGAATATTAATTGGATGTCATCATGGTATGAAAAATAAAGATTTAAATTATATAATTTCTAAATTTAAAAATTTTTTAAGAAGCAATAAGATTTTTTGATAAATTTTGTACTGCAAAGCAATATTTAGAAAACCTTGTTCTCTGAAAAGGAAATAATTCAACTAAATCATCTAAATTTTTTTTTATAGATGTTTTTATTTCAACAATAATTTTGTCATCTCTGTGAATTAGTTCAGTTCTATAGTCGCTGTAAAAAATATCTTTATCAATTGATACTCGTACATCTTCTAACATTGCATATTCTCTTTTATAACTTACATAAAAATTTGGTAAACATATCCCGTATTGACTATCAAAAAAACCATTCTGTCTATATTGATCAAACGAATTATTGTCGATTATTTTTCTGGACTTAAATCTACCCTCTACAGAAGAGTTTTTTATCTCCAAATATAACTTTTTGTCTTGATCGTCTGGATAACATCTTATTCTAATTTTTTTCCTAGGAACCAAACCTTCTATTGAGTCATTGTACATTTCAAAATTAGAATTATCAAAATACAAACTTTTTATTTTTCTTGGATTGTATATTCGATTTATTGATTTTTTCTTTAGATAACTTTTAAAATCAATAAGATTCTCAGGTCTTATATAAAGTTTCTCTTCTATTCTAAAAGTCATAATTAAATTTCATTTTTTACAATTATTTCTGAATGGCTATCTGTTTTTACTTTTTTGTTATAATTTTTACATTCTATGTTTTGAATTTTTAAAAAGCCTCCATAAAATTCTTGTTTTTTGTTATAGGCTGTAACACATATTTTAGTATTTTCTAAATTTGCGTTATTTAATTCTGTTATAGAACTATCTTTTGAAGCAACTCCAATATTTGAATTTGTAATATTAATAAATTCCGATTGTACAAAAGATTGTTCGCCCACTGACAAACCTTTGTCACCACAATTAGATAGGTTTACTTTTTTCAGTTTGTATTGACCGAATGATAAGTCAAGACAATCATTTTTTGAATCGGATATATTAATTTGATTTATTTCAACATCAGAGAAATCTATGTCTAATCCATCCATAAAAGATTTTTGAATATTAACATCTTTAATATTTCCTTTAACATTTATTAAGTTTACAGAATCTTCACATGTAGATCTGTTTGCGTTTATTAAAATATCTTTAAGATTAATATTAACAAAAG
>MDTC01143163.1_pt1 | contig 13122 bp, 14 predicted proteins | sample 811181 | NCBI WGS metagenome assembly MDTC01 (sample SAMN05326644, study PRJNA326480) | marine metagenome | isolation source: seawater | place: Pacific Ocean: North | collected 2011 | reverse complement strand
CTGAGGCAACTAAATTAAAGGATATTCATTTTTTAGCTCAAGGAACGATATATCCAGATGTAATTGAATCCTCAGGCTCAGAATCAAAAGAAGCAAGAATTATAAAATCTCATCATAATGTTGGCGGGCTTCCTGAAGAAATGAAAATGGAATTAGTTGAGCCATTAAGAGATTTATTTAAAGATGAGGTTAGAAGAATGGGAATCGAACTTGGTTTATCACCAGAAATGTTATATAGACATCCATTTCCAGGTCCTGGACTTGGAGTCAGAATTTTAGGTGATATTACCAAAGAAAAAATATCGATTCTAAAAGATGCGGATCATATCTTTATTGAAGAACTTATTAAAGCAGATTTATACAAAACAGTTAGCCAAGCTTTCGCAGTTTATCTGCCAATAAAGTCAGTAGGTGTGGTTGGTGATGAGAGACGATACGCTGAGGTTATTGGCTTAAGAGCAGTAGAGACAGTCGATTTTATGACTGCAAGATGGGCTCATCTACCTTATGATTTCCTTGAGCATGTATCTAACCGAATAGTAAATGAGATAGAAGAAGTAAGTAGAGTGGTTTACGACATTTCAAGCAAACCTCCAGCAACTATTGAGTGGGAATAAAGGGTAGAGGAGAAATGGAATTCTCTAAAGACGAAAAAGCAACGCATGCCTTGAACGGGATTTTAAATTTATACCAACACGAGGATTTGTCAGGTATCGGCGAAGACTGATTAAGTAATTCAGATTTCTTTAATTTAAAATAATTACTTTTTATTGAGGTTATTTTTCTTGAAATGGATCAAGATATCACTCATTATAAAACAAACTAAAGTAATAATTTATGTTCAAAAAAATTGAAATATGGATTCTCTACTTAACACTGCTTCTGAGTATTCTTTTTGCAATTGGGTTTGGTGTTCTTGTTAGGCAGGAGCTAGTTGGAACTATTAAGGCAGGATGGATATCTAAAACTGCATTAACTCTTGCAGAAATTCCTGTGAATATTAAAAAATTCTTTGTAAATGATTTGCTCCTTGAGGATAGATTTCCAAACCTAGACGGCTTTAAAGGAACTCCAAACTTTGAAGAATCATATCTTCTTCTTTCAAGATATGACGGTGATTTAAAGGAAGGACTAGTGGAGCTGGTTGATTTAACTAATTTTGAAATTTTGCATACCTGGAATCCTGATATTGATGCATTTAATAAAACTGTTAAACAAGTTGATGAGTTTAAGTATTTAAATAGAGATTCAAATAATATCAGGCACTTATTACTGCACCCAGTATTATTGCAAGATGGGGGTTTGCTATCAGCAAATTTTGCTCCTTTAAGAAAAATAGACGCATGTTCAAATTTAATTTTTGAAAATTCACACGATAAATTTCATCATTCAATAGAAATTGATATCGATGGAAATATATGGCTTCCTAGCCATTTATATCCTCAAAGCCTACCTATTGAAAAAGTGGGTAGAAATATTATAGAAGAAGGTGGTTTTTTTGATGATGCAATCGTTAAACTATCTTTTGAAGGGGAAATTCTTTTTGAAAAATCTGTTTCACAAATTTTTATAGACAATGGTTTGGAGTATCTCTTGTTTTCAGTTGGGGATAATCTATTTGAGTTAGACCCAATTCATTTGAATGACATAAAGCCTGTAAATTTTGATGGAGAATTTTGGCAAAAAGGAGATATCTTTTTATCCTTACGAAATCAGTCCATGGTTTTGTTATACAGACCAGCAACCAATGAAATTATTTGGAAAGGTGTAGGGCCATTTTTTCATCAGCATGACGTAGATATATTAGATAACCACAGAATATCAATATTTAACAATAATTCTAAAAATTTTGTAGATGGTGATGTCGTAGATGGCTACAACCAAGTAATTATTTATGACTTTAAGACTAATGAGTATTCCCAATATCTGCAAGACAGTCTTTTTGAAAATGATGTAAGAACAATTACTCAAGGAAGAAGCCAGATTCTTACCAATGATGATCTATTTATTGACGAAACTAATTATGGAAGAACTTTATATTTTAACTCAGATGGTTCTTTAAGATGGACTCATGTCAATCGTGCAGATGATGGAAATGTCTATGTGATTGGTTGGTCAAGAATTTTATACACCGATGAAGATGTTCAAACAGTCAATGATTTTTTAACCAACAAAGGAACCTGTAATGAATAAATCAATCTTACTTTTATCTATAGTGTTAATATCATTTCCTTCCTATGCATATATCGGTCCAGGCATGGGTGGTGGAGTCATTGCTGCTATTATTGGTTTCTTTGCTGCAGTTTTATTGGGACTATGGGGAATCTTATACTACCCAATCAAGCGCGCATTAAAAAATAGAAAAGATAAGAAAATGTCGCTAAAAGATTCGGACAATGATTATTGATGATTCACCTTATTCTATTATTAGTTTGTATCATTTCTGTTGAAGTTTTTATAAAGTTAAATTTTTTATCAATCTTAGATTCAATTCTTAAAATTGCAAAAAAAGTCACTTATCTAATCCCTCAAAATAATATCAGTGATCATTGGAAAGAAAAGGTTATCCCTATATATGCATCAAGAATAATGAAATATTCACTGCAAATGCTAATGATTTTACTACTGTTACTTTCTTTCTTTCTAGCTGTAGACTTTTTTTTTAATAACTTCCTTATATTCGCTCTTTCGTTGATTGGGATTATAGAATCAATGGTCTTTGCATTTGGGTATGTTCACTTAAGAAAATCACTTATCAAATGAATAACTATTCATGGCTGCAGGAAAAATTGCATCGACTTGCACTTTCTTCTCAGTTTATGAGAGAGGCTATGTTTGATGTTGAAAGTTCCATGATTTCAACGAATCAAACAAATGACAACCATGTCTTTATTTCAGGTCTTGCACGCTCAGGAACCACTATCTTGTTAAATGCATTATATGAATCTAATGAGTTTTCATCACTTTCTTATAGAGATATGCCTTTTGTCCTTGCACCCAATCTATGGTCAAAACTATCTTCTAATAGGAGCGATAGTGATAAAGTTGAGAGAGCACATGGTGACGGTATTAAAGTCTCTGCAGAGTCGCCTGAGGCATTTGAAGAAGTCTTTTGGAGTACTTTTCCTGAATATGATAAAGAAACAGAAGAAAAGTTTAAGAATTATGTACAACTTATAAATCATAAATATCATAAGAAAAGGTATCTAAGTAAAAATAATCAAAACATCAGAAGACTATTACTAATATCAAAGATTTTTCCTTGTTCAAAAATACTGATACCTTTTAGAAAACCAATTCAACAGGCACATTCTTTATTATCTCAACACCAAAAATTTATTTTAGACTCAAAGAATGATAAATTTATTTCTTACTACATGAAATGGATTGGTCACACAGAGTTTGGCCCTAACTATATTCCGGTTCATAACAAAAATTTATGTTTTAAAGATGATTTGAATATCAATCATTGGTTGGAACAATGGTATCTTACATATCAAAACTTTTATGAAAATCTAAAAAATAAAGAGAATATATATTTCATTTGTTATGAAAAACTTTGTAGTTCACATGAATACTGGTTGGATGTATTGCAAAAATTAAATATAACAGATCCATATAATTTTAAATTTAAAGAATCAAATAAAGTTATTTCACTTGAAATGGATGAAGACATTGCCAATAAAGGACTATCTTTATATAAAGAATTATCTCAGTTTGTATTGCATAGATAAAATGAGTGCTCATCAATGTATTCCATGCTACATTTGAATGATTTTCTAGCAGATTTGTTGGAGTGGATGAATTTTTTAATTTATAGAAAATTTTCCTAATGATTTTATTTCTAGGTTATTTGGAACCAATAAAAAGTTTCTTTCTTGATGAGTACCGCTAGATTCAATTAAATTTATTTTTTTAATGCCTTTACCCTCAATTATCTTAAAATAATTATAGTTATAATTTCCCATAAACCTACTAACAGCATCTCCTATTTCATTATTTAATATTTCTATTAAAATAATTGGTTTTATATCTTGCATCATTTTTTTCATACCATCTAGCACGAAAGGCTCATGTTGCTCTACATCAATTTTAATTAATGTATTAGTTAATTTTTTTATCTGCATCTGATTTATAAAACTATCAAGTTTTTTAGTTGGGATAAGAATCTTTTTTAAATCAAACTGTGCCCTTGAAGAAATTTCGTTTACTAGCTGAAGGTCAAGAGATGCTGAATAAGGGTTCTTGATATCTGGAAAGTCATAAATTTCCTGTTCACCATCAAAATTTGAAATACCTATATCAAAAGCAGCTGCATCATATTTATTTATATAAATATTTTTTAAAAGTTTCTCATAAATACGAGTTATAGGTTCAAAAGCTATAACGTTAGCATTTGGATTTACTGATTTTGCAACTAATGTGAATATTCCTGTATTTGCACCAATATCTATAATAGTTGATGAAACCATTGAAAGTTCCTCCCAAACTTTTATTGAAGTTGACTCACCTATAGAGTAGAGGCCGCTCCAAAAAATTTTCTTCTCTAATTCGTAGGTAGGATGCCCCCAATTCATTAAATAAAATTGACTTCCAGAAATTGTTTCAACTGTAAATCGACCCTTAAAATAAATATAATCCTGCATTCGTGGGGGTACAAGCCTTAAAGATTTTAATATTATTGGAATTATTCCTTTAAAAAAAACTAACGGCCTTAGTATTCTTACTAAATATCTTATTGCATTTAAAAAGATATTTTTCATCATTATTTTTGCTTTTTTAAAGAAATCCTGCAAAGTGAAGAAAAATGTTTAAAATTAATTCCAAAGTCGAAGCTATCAAAATTAATGAAAAAGACATGAACCCAATTTAAAGCCCTAAATAAAAGTAATTTTTGCGTCATAGATTTAATTCTTAAGAAATTTTTTATCATTATATCAAATGTATTTTCACGTATAATATTTAACATATAATACTTAAATGAATACTAGTAAATTTATCTTAATTGGATCTGGGGATTTTGCTACAGAAATTACAGAATATATCACTGAAAAAAATAAAGAGTCATCTAACAAAGAGCTAATCATTTCTGATATTGTTTCTAAAACAGAGCATCGGCTTAATGAAATATGCAACATTCTGGGATATGAGCCTACATATCATAACTCTCTCTCAACAATAGAAAGAAAAAATAAAAAAAATGCACTAATTTGTTTAGGTTCTGCTGAGAGAAGGCATGAGTGTTATCAAGAACTAAAAAAAAATAAATTTACTATAGGTTCCTTTACTCACAAAACTGCATGGCTTGCAAATAGCTCTAAAATTAATGAAGGTGTTATAGTTTGTCCATATGTCTTTATTGGAGCAAATACTATAATTGGAGCAAATGCTGTTCTAAATGTTAGGGCAACCATTGGACATGATGTAAAAATAGGTAAATCTGCAGTTATTTCTCCTCATGCCAATCTTAACGGTAAAAGTATGTGTGGTGATGCATCATTTATTGGAGCTGGAACAATTCTGGATCCTCAATGTTCAATTGGAGATTTTTCAAAAGTTTCCTCAGGATCAATAGTTAAAGGAAATTTTGGCAATGGTTTTTTGCTTTCAGGAAACCCTGCGAAAGGAAGAAAAATGTTTAAAATTAAGGCCTAAGTTGAAACTGTTTAAATTAGTAAAAAAAATATAAACTACTATAAATTTATGGGAGAAAAATATGGAAAATAGCATTCTAGAGATCTTTGAAGAATTATTCTCAACCCCTAAAGATATAGATAAAGAGTTACTGATCTACAATGAATATGATGGGTGGGATTCAGTTGGTCATATGACCTTAATAGGAGAGCTTGAAAATAGATTTGATTGTATGCTTGAAATGGATGATATTTTAGACATGAGTTCTTTCAAAAAAATTATTGAAATTATGGAGAAAGTCACTTCAAATGGTTGATCTTCAAGGAAAAGTTGTTGCAATCACAGGATCTTCAAGAGGAATTGGCTTATGTATTGCAAAAACTTTTGCAGAAAATGGCGCCTCATTAATAATGAATGCCAGAAATAATAATAGTAATTTTAAGAAAAGATGTGAGGAAATCAGAGACCTTTATGGAGTAACTGTAATTGAGTGTCCAGGGGATGTTGGCGATCCAGCAACATCTCAAAATATTGCAAAAGAAGCATTTTCAACCTTTCGTTCGCTTGATGTGATGATCAATAATGCTGGAATTTTACAAGATGCTCTGATAGGAATGATCGATGAAGATCAAGTTAGACAAACAATCTCAGTAAATCTTGAGGGAGTTATCTTTTGTTCTCAAGCAGCTGCAAGAGTTATGCGTCGAAATAAAAGAGGAAGCATAATAAATTTAACATCAATTATTGGAACAAACGGAAATATAGGTCAAATGGTTTATGGGGCATCAAAAGCTGGCGTTATTGGAGCTACGATTTCATCATCAAAAGAGTTAGCAGCAGACGGTATTAGGGTAAATGCTATAGCTCCTGGTTATATAGAAACTGATATGATCAAAGATATACCTGATGATACTCATCAGCAACGCCTAAATAGTATTGGCATCGGAAGAATTGGGTCTCCTCAAGATATTGCAAATACTGCGCTATTTCTTGCAAGCGACTTATCGACATATATAACAGGTCAAACAATTGGTGTTGATGGTGGAATGCTGATTTAGCATGTCCTCTTTTTTTGGGCTAAATAAATTTTCTGACGAGTGTCCTGTAATATCTGATGATCAATCACAAAGATGGACTAGTGCTAATGAATTAACTAAAAAATCTTGTTCATGGGATAAAGAACTGTGTTCTGAAAGATCTCTTATATTCATTTATATTCAAAATCATATCAATGATGTTGCAATATTTTTAGCAGCTCTTAAAAATAATCATGTTGTAGCCTTATTAGATCCTGAGTTACCAAAAACCACAAAAGACGAGCTACAAAATTATTATAAGCCTAGGTTTGTTTTTGAAGATAATAAATTAAAAATTTTTTCAATAAAAACAGAATATGATTTACATTCAGATTTGTCTATTCTTCTATCAACATCTGGATCAACAGGAAGCCCAAAGTTTGTTAAATTATCAAATAAAAATATTGAATCCAATGCATCTGCAATATGCGATGTTCTTGATATAAGGTCGTCTGAGATTGGTTGTGGTCATTTACCACTTCATTATTCATATGGATTATCTGTTTTAACGAGTCATTTGTATGCAGGAGCACCAATTCATTTAACTAATAAAGGTTTTTTAGATAACTCTTTTTGGACTCAAATGAAAAATTGGAAAATTGCTCATCTGCCGGGTGTACCATTTCATTATCTAACTCTTAGTCGTTATGGGTTTTCAAATATTGATTTACCTAAACTTCGAGTACTTACTCAAGCTGGAGGAGCGCTCGATCCAAAAATACGTAAAATGGCATACGAATTTATGGATAGAAGAGAAGGTCGATTTCATGTTATGTATGGCCAAACGGAAGCAGCACCACGATTAACCACTCTTAGCCATGAAGATTTCTTAAAAAACGAACTTTCTGTGGGCAAGGCTTTGCCAGGTGGAAGGATAGAGATTCAAAATAAAGGAAGAAAAGTGGATACTGAAGTCGAGGGTGATGTTATATATTACGGTGAAAATGTTATGATGGGATATGCGGAATCTCTAGAAGACCTATCAAAGGGCGATGTCCAAAATAATACTTTGATGACTGGGGATATAGGTTTTCTTGATAGTCAAAAAAGATTAACGATAACAGGGCGAAGCAATAGAATGGGAAAAATTGCAGGATTAAGAATCAATCTTGATGAAGTCGAGAAATGTTTATTGCAAATAAAAAGTGATGTTGCGGTTATTCAAAAGTTAGATAATTTATTAATATTTTTTGTTCCATCAGATTCTAATCCAAATATAAAAGATGATGCGTTAAGCTTGCTTATTAAAAAATTCTCATTACCTAAAGTTGTTTATAGATTTAAAGAAATTTCAGCAATTCCGCGAACTTCCAGAGAAAAAATAGACTATCAACTCCTAACAAAAACAAATTTGGTATAAACATATGATTCATCAATATTTGAGCTCAAAGCCTTACAGTATGAAAACTGATGAAAAAAGGAAGATAATGCTCGAAAATTTAAATCAACTTACTCAACATCACTACAGTAATTGCTCTAGGTATAAGCAGGTAATAGATGGTCTTTGGAATAGTAAAATTTTAGCTAATAAAATAGAAGATGTACCATTTATTCCGGTATCTTTATTTAAATCACATGAGTTAAGTTCTGTAAACAAAGAAGATATAAGGTCTACCATGACCTCAAGTGGAACAACTGGGCAGACAGTCAGCAAGATATACATTGATACTCAAACATCGCAAGATCAGCAAAAAGGGCTTGCAAACTCATTGCAACATATTTTAGGAAGAAAAAGGCTTCCTATGTTGATATTAGATACTGACGCAAGTTTTAAAAATCCGGAATATATGAATGCCAGAGGTGCAGGAGTGCTAGGCATGATGCGTTATGGAAGAAGTCATTGCTTTGCTCTAAATAAAGACCTTGAACCAGATTTAGAAGCTATAAAGGATTTCCTAAAAATTAATGGCTCTGCTCCATTTTTTATATTTGGTTTTACTTTTTTGGTTTGGACTAAGTTTCATGAGATCTTAAAAAATAATAATTTAGATTTATCAAACGGAATATTAATTCATTCGGGTGGATGGAAAAAAATGATTGAAAATGCTGTTGATAATGATGTCTTCAGGAACAGTTTTAAAAAATATTTTGGACTTAATGAAATATATAATTTTTATGGAATGGTAGAACAATTAGGTTCTATTATTCTTGAAGGTCCTGATGGCTTACTTTATCCACCTAACTTTGGTGATGTAATTATAAGAGATCCAATGACTTTTGAGGTTGTTCCTGTTGGCGAAACTGGGATAATTCAAGTATTAAGCATTATTCCTCACTCCTATCCTGGTCACAGCATCTTAACAGAAGACATAGGCGTTATTGAAAAGACTCATAGTAGTTTTGAGGATTGGAATGGATCTGGATTAAGAATTATTGGACGAGTACCAAAAACTGATTTAAGGGGCTGCTCAGATATTATTTCACAAAAAATGAGTTCTTAAGATGGAAATTTTTGGAAGTAAAGGATTTTATTCTTGTGATGAAAAAGATTTCTTAAAAAAAGTTGATGATCTTGAAAACAATTCGGCTGTACCTTTTAATGATATTTCAAATAAAGTACTCCATAGATTATCTAGCGAATTATTGATGTCTTCATATTCAAAAAAAATTCCTCAATTAGTTGCGCTAGGATTTTGGCTAAGGCCAGCTCAAATCAATGATTTGTATCTTAAATCTAAATCACAAACAGATAATTCAAGCATTGCTGTGTCTAGAGGATTGGCCTTTCATCTTCCTCCTCAAAATGTTGACACGCTATTTGTTTATTCGTGGTCTTTATCTTTATTAGCTGGCAATATTAACGTTGTCAGACTGCCATCAGAAATGACAGATGTTCTTAAATGGCTTGTTGATTTAATTTTTAATATTCTTAAAGAGTTTGGGATAGAACATGAACAAATCTTTTGTCGTTACACGACAGAGAGCGACTTAACATCTTTAATTTCAGAAAAATCAGATCTAAGAATGATTTGGGGTGGAGACAGTAAAGTTAAATTAATTTCAACATATCCGGTAAGACCTGATGGCTTATCATTAGGTTTTCCTAATAGGAATTCGTTCTGTGTTATGTCGTCTGACAGTTACTCACAATTGAGTGATAAAAAAAAGAATAATATGGCTGAGAAATTATTTAATGATATCTATTGGTTTGATCAAATGGGATGTGGGTCGCCTAAGGCAATATTTTGGCTAAAAAAAGATCAAAAAATAGCTGAAGACCTATATGTTCGTTTAGATAATACTGCTAAATTAAAAAAATATAATGTTGAATCCAATACTTCTTTATCAAAGTTTAGCTTTATGAATGACAATGTGGCTTCTAACAATGCAGCTTCAGGTAAGCGTTTTAGCAGTAGGTTAAGTGTATTGAATGTAGAATCAAATAAAAAAATGTCAATAAACTTAGAAGGCGCAGGTATGTTATATGACATTGAATTAGACGATATCACTGAGATTGAAAAATTTCTAGACCGAACAACACAAACAATAACTCATATGGGACTGGGTGAATGTGACTTAAATAACTTAAAAAAAATAATGTCAAAATATGGCGGTTATCGTTTAGTGCCTGTGGGAGAGGCATTAAATTTTTCTTATTTATGGGACGGTATTGACCTCATTTTGCATATGACAAGAAAAATAAGTGTAAAAATATGAGCGAACATGACGCAAAAAACATATTATTTTTTAGTGCGGCAAGATCAGATTTTGGAATTCTTTCAGGATTGCTTAGTAAATTATCTTCAAACAAAAAAGTTAATGTAGGATTAATAATATCGGGCTCTCATTTAGACAAAGGTTTTGGGAATACTGGCGACGAAATAAAAAATTATTACTACGATAATATTTTTAAAGTCAAGATTAACCACCTTGGAAGTGACATAACCTCAAAAAATTTAACCGGCCTTGCAAATATGATGGAAAAAGTCGGCAATATCTTTGAAGAACAAAGACCTGATATGTTAATAGTTCTTGGTGATAGACAGGAAATATTATTAGCCTCGTATTGTGCATTATTAAATAATGTTCCAATATCACACATTGGAGGGGGTGATACGACTTCGGGAGCTATTGATGATCAAATTAGACATGCTGTATCACAAATGTCAGATTATCACTTTGTAACAAATGATAATGCATATAATTTTTTATCAAAGATTAATATAAAAAAAGAAAAAATATTTTTATTAGGAAGTCCTTCAGACTTCTCAATTTCAAAAGTAAAACTTAACCCACCTGTAAAAGAAGAATTATTAGAAAAATTAGAAATTGAAGATAGAAAGAATTTATTAATATGCACATATCATCCAGAAACAAAAAATAAATCTACATATGAGGACTTAAAAGTGATTTTAAGCTCCTTAAGCACACTAGATAAAAATAACTATTCAATAGTTTTCACCGCATCTAATGGAGACAAAGAGGGAAAAAAATTTAACAAACTAATAAATGAAATTTGTGAAAAGAATAGTAATTTCTATTTTTTTAAGTCTTTGGGTATTGATCTATATTTACAGTTGGTATCTATCAGTCAAATGGTTATAGGTAATTCATCAAGTGGCCTCCATGAGGTTCCATCTTTAGATGTGCCGACAATAGATATAGGAAATAGACAACAGGGTAGGATAAGAGGTTTAAGTGTTTTCAATGTTGAAGCGGATAAAAAGTTAATTCTTAAAAAAATTAATTTTTTATTAGAAAAAGATTTAAAAATAGATTTTTCTAATCCTTACATCTCTTCAAACGACAGCTCGCAAGATATACATGATAAAATTTTATTTTTAATAGATAACGTATAACTTAAATAATTTATATATGAAAATAATTGCAGAAATAGGCGTAAACCATAATGGGTCTATTCAAATCGCTAAAAAATTAGTTAGTGACGCAAAGAATTGTGGAGCTGATATAGTAAAATTTCAGACTTTCAAAGCAAAGAATAATATCTCAAAATATGCAGAAGTTGCTGATTACCAAAAAATAAATACAGGAACTAATAAATCTCAACTCGAACTCGTCGAGCAATATGAACTTTCTGAAGAAGAGTTTATTGAAATATATGACTACTGTGAACAATTGGGAATTAGTTTTTTATCAACAGCTTTTGATAAAAAAGCTCTTAAATTTCTTGATCAATTTGACATGCCATTTATAAAAATTCCTTCTGGTGAAATAACAAATTTATTTCTATTGGAAGAAATAGGCAAAAGAAACAAAAATGTTTTACTTTCAACAGGCATGGCAGATCTTGCTGAAGTGGGTAATGCTATTAATATTCTTATGAATTCTGGGCAAGATAAAAATAAAATTACTGTATTGCAATGTACTTCTCAATATCCAGCTCCAGATAATTCAATTAATTTAAATGCAATGCTTACTATGGCAAATGAATTTAATATCAAATATGGACTTTCTGACCACTCTATTGGAATCACAGCTCCAATAATAGCTGCTTCAATGGGAGCTTCTATAATTGAAAAACACATTACTTTTGATAAAAATGCAGATGGACCTGATCATAAAGCTAGTATAGATATTGATCAATTTAGAAATATGGTTTTAGAGGTTAAGAGAGTTGAAAATCTTTTAGGTTCTGGTATTAAATTGATGCATGAATGTGAAAAGCAAACTAAGTCCATAGCCAGGAAATCACTTGTTGCTTCCAGAGATATATTAAAAGGCGAAGCCATAGAGCTTGATGATTTAGAAATAAAGAGACCAGGCAATGGAATTCCTTCATTAGATATAATAAAAATAATTGGATCTGTTTCAAAAAATGATATTTTTAAAGATCAGGTTATAAACTATGATGACTTGATAATAAATTCAGACTAAAAAATATTATTAATTTTTTATTATAAATGACAAACTCCAAATATTGATGGTGTAACAATATTCTTAATTCTGTTTTATAATTGTGCATCCAGAGGAGAAAAATGAAACTTACTCAAACGACAAAAATCAATAGAAAAGATTTTGAATTACCTCCTGATAAATTAGAAGTTAAATATGGCCTTCCTAGAGAGGTTAAGTTTTGTGTTGAATGTAATATTTCGAATCAACAACCAATGTCATCTAATGAATATGAGCACACTAAAGATTCTAATAAAAATACCCTAGAATTTGATGAAGATGGTATTTGTCATGCGTGTAGATTCAATAAACTAAAAAGAAATGAAGAAATTGATTGGGATGAAAGAGAAAAAGAGCTAGAAGAGCTTTGTAATAAACATAGAAAAAATGATGGTTCATATGATTGTATTATTGGTGGAAGTGGGGGCAAGGATGGTGCAATGCAATCTCATTTATTAAAGTATAAATATGGTATGCACCCTTTGACAGTAACATGGTCACCTCATCTATATACAGATATTGGATGGAAAAATTTTCAAAACTGGCTGCATGTAGGTGG
>MDTC01016786.1_pt1 | contig 13124 bp, 11 predicted proteins | sample 811181 | NCBI WGS metagenome assembly MDTC01 (sample SAMN05326644, study PRJNA326480) | marine metagenome | isolation source: seawater | place: Pacific Ocean: North | collected 2011 | reverse complement strand
CGGCGGTCTTGAAAACCGTTGAGGGTAACCCCCTCCCAGGGTTCGAATCCCTGTCTCTCCGTAGTCATATCACGAACAGGATGCTTTTATGAAGACTCACATTGGGAAAAAAACAACGGTCATGGTTGTTGACGACCATGAAATCGTTCGCTCAGGGATAATCAGTTTGCTTGATGCGATAGAAGACATCAAAATTGTCGCAGAAGCGTCATCCGGCGAGACTGCGGTGAAGCTTGCGCAAGAATTCAACCCAGACGTCGTGCTGATGGACGTTCGTATGCCGGGAATTGGTGGGCTGCAAGCAACCATTAATATCGTTCGATTTTGTCCCAACACCAAGGTTGTTGCATTGACAGTATGCAACGATGATTTGTTTCCAACCAAACTTTTACAGGCTGGCGCACATGGTTACTTAACCAAGAACACCAGTAGGGATGAAATAAAATCGGCAATAGCCACCGTGATGCAAAATAAGCGCTACATCAGTCCAGAAATCGCCAGCAAAATTGCTTTAAGGCATCTCTCCGAAGAAGGTGACGTGCCCTTCGATGCGCTATCCGAGCGAGAACTACAAGTCACCATGATGATAACCAAAGGCCATAAAGTGCAACAAATTTCTGATGTGTTGTTTTTAAGTCCAAAAACAGTCAATAGTTATCGCTACCGTATTTTTGAGAAACTTAATGTCAGTAACGACGTTGAGTTGACACGATTAGCGATTAAGCATGGCCTCGTTGAAGACATCGAAATCAAAGGTGCTGAATCTGACTAGTGACGCATCGCTTGAGCCTTAGTCAAAGATCAATATAACCGAGCCATAGCATGGATAATGCTGAGTATACACCTGAATCAATCAAGAAAATTCCAGACCTATCTGGTGTTTACTTTTACCATGATCACAATGGTCAAGTGATTTACGTTGGTAAAGCCAAATCATTAAAGTCCAGAGTCGCACAGTACTTCCACAATAAGACGACTAATCGGCGATTGTTACAGCTAATTAGCCTGATTACGACAATCAAAATCATCATCACAAAGAATGAAACAGATGCGTTGATTCTTGAAGATAAGATGATCAAAAAATACAAACCAAAATTCAATATTTTACTTAAGGATGATAAAACATACCCATACCTTTGTCTAACCGATCATCCTTATCCACGCCTGGTGATTACCCGCAATCGTAAACAAAAAAATTGTCGTTATTTTGGTCCTTATACCAATGGTCGCTACGTACGACGTGTACTTGATATGATGCAAAAACTATTTAAATTACGGACCTGTGCTAATAGTTATTTCAACAATCGATCTCGACCATGCTTGCTTTATCAAATTCAACGATGCAGTGGCCCTTGTGTCAAAAAAATAACGACTGACGATTATGCCGATACCGTGAAGTCTGCCATTGACTTACTCTCAGGTCGTGGCCAAACAGTGGTGGATCATTTTGTTCAACTGATGCACCATCACAGTGAAGCAATGTATTATGAAAAAGCTGCTGAATATAGAGATTTAATTCAAACAATTCAGGGCTTTCTCAATGAAAGTGCGCCGGCTCAAAGTGAGCATAGTTTAGACATAATATGCTATGCCACGCTACCAGATGGGTTCCTCATTCAGGTCACCATTTACAAAAAATCATTGGTTGAGAGTCAGCGCGATTATTTTTTCCCAGATGCAAACGGGTTTAGTAATGACCTCATAACACAATTTTTATATCAATATTACAGAGAACAAAAACAAGCGCGTCCGTTACCACGTGTTATTATTTTAGATGCATTGGATAATGCGCATGATCAATGTTGGGATGTCACGCTCAAGCAGCTAGAAATACATGCACGACTGAAATTGAAACCAACAACAGCCAGCGAACGTTCTTTTTTACAAGACGCGCAAACGAATCTACAGGTGGCCATTGAGCGCTACAGCAGTCAGGCAAAATACTATTTGCCAGCGTTTGAACAACTTGCAACCGCTTTTCAAGACAGTGATTGGACCACCATCGACTGTGTTGATATCAGCCATATCCAAGGGAAACACACAACAGCAGCGTGTGTACGCTTTAGCGTAAGCGGTCCAGAAAAATCTTCTTACCGAAGCTATAATCTAGACACTGGGAATGATGATTATGCCTCGATGCGCGCATTCATTCAGAAACGTTTTGCAAAGAAATCCAGTCTTGCCATGCCCAATTTACTGCTCATCGATGGTGGTCGTGGGCAACTATCATCCGTCGTACAATCTTTGCAATCGATTGATATGCCGCCCATTCATTTATTGGCAATTTGTAAAGCACCTGGTCGGCGCTCAGGCGAGGAGAAGTATTATGCCTTATCATTGGATCATGGGGTTAAAACAATGCATTTCAACGATGAAGTATCCAGGATGTTGGAGAATATACGAGATCATGCACACCGATTTGCCATCACAAGGCAGCGTAAAAAGCACATGAAATCGTCGCTTGAGTCAAGTTTTGCATCAATTCCAGGACTAGGTCCCAAGCGCATCAAACAACTGATGCACTATTTTGGCGGTTTAGATGCTATTAGAAAAGCAAGTGTCAAGCAATTGCATCAAGTGCCGGGAATATCACACGAGCTCGCCGAGAGAATTCATCGCTTAGTACATAAAAACTAACGAATCGATTCAAAAAAACATCTTTGATTAGTCATCAGTAATATTGCAGAAAAAAAACACGTCCTAGCATAAGAGCTTGACAGCTCATCTGGGCAATAACGTTCAGAGTAGATAACGGATGCTCGCCACAAATGCCATCCACGAGATACAGCCATACACAACAATAAGTATAGGGCCTAGAGTTGATCAGGACCAGCTGGAATAATTCGATAAGGGTTGATGTGTTGGTGACTATAAAAATAATGCCGTTTGATTTGTTCAATGTCGGTGGTTTGTTTAATCGCGTCCAGATCACGTAAACGACACAAATAGCTATATAAGTTAGGAAAATCAATAATACGTCGGCGATTGCATTTAAAATGTATGTGGTAAACAGGGTCGAAACGAAGTAGGGTGGGTACCAAACGAACATCAGCTTCAGTCAGCTGATTACCAACCAGCCAATCATGATTGCCAAAGTGATCATTCAAGCGTTCTAAAGCAGAAAATAAGCGTGATACAGCTTGATCGTAAGCTGTCTGCGTGGTTGCAAATCCGCAAGCATAAACCCCATTATTAACATGTGTGTAAACGTAGTCATTCCACGCATCGATGTCCTCACGATACATTTCAGGGTAGTAATCTTCAGTACGATCAGTAAGATGGTTAAATGCGCGGTTAAAGAGTCGAATGATATCCGAAGACTCATTATTGACAATGGTTTTAAGCTGTTTATCCCATAGCACAGGAACAGTCACCCGGCAACTGAGTCGTGAGTTAGCACGTAGATAAAGTTCGTACAAAAAGCGAAGCTGGTAAAGCTGATCACCTGTACAGCCAGGCTTATCAGTCGCAAAAGTCCAGCCATTTTCAAGCATATCTGGATCAACAATGCTCACGCCAATATGTGGCGATAGGCCTTTTAATATGCGCATGATAAGCGTACGATGCGCCCATGGACATGCGAGGCTAACATATAAGTGGTAACGTTGGCTCTCGGGTAAAAACTGACTATCTTCAGAGATATCACCGCGAAACAACGTGGCTTTGCGTACAAAGTCACCACGATCGGTTGTTGGAAATTGGCCATCTTTGTGCCATAAGCCATCTTGTAGGTAGCCCATACTACGACCTTGCACTCGCGGCTTGTTGCTTTTTGTGAAGCCTGGATAAGTAGGTCAAGCCAACAATGCCTGACAACAATGAAGCAGCGAGAACACTTTTTTTAACAATGTTTAATATCGCCAGTTGGGATCGATGATAAAATGCGAGTTTGCCAATAAATAAACTCATTGTAAAACCGATGCCACACAAAAAACTCATGCCAGTAATATGATGCCAATTGGTTTTCTCGGGAAGTCGGCATAGACGAAGCAGGGTGCCTATTCGACAAAAAAGTAGGATGCCTAGCGGTTTTCCAACAACCAAACCCAAAATAATACCAACGCCAACGGGGTGAAAGACAGAATTATTCGAAACAATACTCGTTCCAGCATTAAAAAAAGCAAAAATAGGTAAAATAATTACGTTCACATAAGGCGCAATATGATGTGCAAGCCGAAAAAGATTGTTTTTTTCATCGAAGGTACGCCGGCCCGATGCTGTGGTTGATAGCGGAATTGACACAGCAGTAATGACTGCGCCAACAGTGGTGTGAATGCCTGTGACAAATAAGCCAAACCATAAAGCAATACCTGAAACACAGTAAGCACCTAGGCGAAGATGATTTCTTCTATTCAGCGACAACAAATATGCACAAACTAAGAAACTGATCATGAGGCCCATCAGATTGAGTTTGTGGCTGTAAAAAAGAGCAATGATCAAAATAGCGCCTAGGTCATCGAAGATCGCTAATGCAAGAAGAAAGGACTTTAAACTCTTAGGAATCCGATTTTTGACCAATGACAAGACACCGATTGCAAATGCAATATCAGTAGCAGTTGGAATTGCCCAGCCTCGGACGTAGCCTCCTTCAAGTTGGTTAAGTGATAAGTAGATGAGCGCAGGAGCCAACATGCCGCCAAGTGCGCCAAGTAAAGGCATCATAAATATCTTTCTATCACTGAGGTCACCGTTATAAAGGCTATACTTGAGTTCAAGTCCGATATGAAAGAAAAACAAACACATGAGGAATTCGTTTACAAAAAACCGAAGACCAATATCGTGATGAAACAGGGTAATGCCAGAGGTATAGTGAACCAACGCTTGATAGTTGCTACGGGTTGCTGGGATATTGGCTAAAACTAAAGCGATGAGGGTGGTCACCATTAACAACAGTCCAGGCATGATATCGGCATGGTGAGAATTGGTATCAGCTGACATGGTAAAGATTCAGTGCATTAACAACTCAATTTATGATGCATCAATCGATCAATAATGTCTAGCTCTGTGTAGAAGGATTAATAGTTTAATGGTAAGGTAAAGTTATGTATCAACTCAAATTACAATCATGAATCCAGTCACGCTTACATATCTCATTCTATTTATAACATCTGCCCTGGCCACAATGAGCTATCGTATTCCTAAGATGCAGTCCAATGTGTTCATTCTGTTATCCTCATGGGGGTTGTTTATTGGCTTACATATTTGGAGCGCAATCTTTGGTTACCAGGAGTGGCTTTTTTCGAGTTATGCGCTATTCAAAAACGTTGACTTCTACAGCATCGTCGTCGACGGTATGTTGTGTTACTTACTATTTGCAGGATGTTTACACGTCGATATTTCAAGTTTTATCCATAAAATGAAGATTATTCTAACGCTTGCTATTGTCACCACAATCTGCTCATTTATATTCACCGCTGCGTTAGTCTACGCAGTTTTTATGTATTTAGGCGTCGACTTGCCTTGGTTAACACCGTTTATTTATGCTGCTGTGATTGCGCCTACCGACCCAGTTGCAGTCCTGGCGCTACTGAAGAACCTTGATTTATCCAAAGAGCTCTATGCCAAAGTCGCCTCAGAATCACTACTAAATGATGGTGTTGGTGTCGTTCTATTTCTGACTGTCTTGAAGTTTGCTGATTCACCGCAACTGGATATGAGTGCCGGTCTACAGGCTTTAGAGTTTTTTGCGAGAGAAGGCCTCGGAGGGCTTGCGCTGGGTGCAGGGCTTGCTTATCTGCTACTATCGATGCCACTAAAAAGCATTAGACAAGAAGAAAGAGTCTCTAATCAACTTGTCTTTCTATTGATGACACTATTGAATCTTGGCTTTTTATGTGCAAAATTGTTACACGTTTCCCCACCACTGGTAGCTGTTGGTTCAGGGCTATGGACAAGTTACATACTGCAAGACCTCAATGAGCAACAACGATCAGTTGTTCATGTATTCTGGGATACAGTTGACGAAATCATGAATTACGTATTGTTCTTTATTGTTGGGTTTCAATCGATGTTCATCAATATCTCTTCGATTTATGTCAGATTGATGTTTTGGGCAGTCATTGTTAATTTTATCGTGAGAGTCTTAGCGGTTTGCATACCCTTATTGGCAATTCGTGTTGGCTATAAAAACAACGCGACATTGTATAAAACATTAGTAATCGGCGGATTAAAAGGAGGCTTATCATTAGCGCTCGCATTATCAATACCCAGAGACTATCCAGGTTTTACAGTGATCTTTGATATGACTTATGCTGTAGTGGGCTTCACAGTGATTGTGCAAGGACTTTCAATCGAGCGGTACCTAAAGCTACTAAAAATGCGATCTAAGACAGTTGATGTCGTCATCTAGATCATACCATATGTTGGCCCTAGCAGGCGATCAAATCCATCGGCTCCAGCTCAAAACTTTATTTCTCGATTGATAGGGAAACAACAATAGCCTTGTCTTTTCAAATGCGCTATTGGGTCTGGGGCAGAAGGGGCGGATTGGAAACAAGTTCATAATTGATATTTTAAAACTGTTGCCAGTTCGAATGCCAACGAAGTACAGCTTGGCAGTCAGAGAGCTGACTTTGGTACCGCTTAGCATCAGCTGCAACCCTCAGTGCAAAGCGATGCAGTGGTCGCGATCGACGATATTTTTTTTGATGATAACCCGTTGGACCGTCATGAAACAAAAAATAGTACTCGTAAAAGTCATCACCACTGCGTAACTGTTTTTCGTGGCGGTCAAAATACCAATTGACAAAATGTATATGATCAATCAAGGCATATCGGCTCACCAAACCACCCTGTGCTCTAGAGAAGTCCGACCAGGTTGGATCAGTGACCTGAGCGTAGCCACGCGCAGTGCTATAGTAACGCCAAGGTATCCAATCTTGAATCAGCCAGCTTTTTACAGGCCTTGCCTTGGCCTTAAAGTTTGATTCGTGTTTGATCACTGCAAGCGTGAGTGCTTGTCTCGACGGTGTTGGTGCATAAAACAAAACTGCCTGATTGATACGAGGATTGTCGTATAAAAACTGACAAGCATCGCTCTGACTGCTTATAGTGATCGGTTGGTGGCAGCCAGAAAGCAAGCCAAGGATCAGGGCAGGCAGGTAAAGTTCTACCTTTCTACTGACTCGGTTGCGAAACATTAAGCCTCTATGGCATCAAAATGATCCGCATGCTCTGACGCCACATTTTCGATCTCAGAGTAGGTTTCTTTAGTGCGAATACTAACAAAGAACGTCATTATGATAGCCAGGGGTACATAGACAAAAGCAAACTGAAAATCACCAACTAGATGCTCAGTGCCCGCTACGTTATTGGTAAGATTGAGAAGATATCCAGAAAGCGGCTGAAATATGACACCAGATATCATGACCATCATGTTGGTCATAGCCATAGCGGTCCCCGCAGACTTACTACAGGCGATTTCTTCAGACATTGGAAATACCAGTACTTGAGAACTTGTTGCTAGGCCGGTCAGAAACAAACACAAAAATAACAATGGTTGTGAGATGTTTGTGCAATAGAGCACGATGGTCATGCAAGTGAATGAAACAATACTGCCGAATTTAACTGGCATCAATCGGGATCTTAAGTAATTAGATAATGAGGTCACTAGCGGGCCACCACATGCCATACCAACAAACATCATACAGTTAGCAAGCGCAGCTTGCTCAGGACTCATATGGTGCGCGACCTTGAGGAAGTCAATGCCCAAGAACTCTGCAAAGACCACAATCGGCGCCCACAATAAACACCCGATTGCACTGACCTTCCATAATTCTCTGTTTGCGACAAGAACGTAAAATCTTTGTAGGACCTCGTACATGTTTGGACCGGCCTCGGTGATTTCAGACTGCGCAGTGACTTTTTTACCTGCAAGATGAAATACCACAGCCAATGCGAACGTAAGGCCTAGACCAAAAATTGCAGCACAAATAGAGGCATGCTGCCATGATGTTTGAGCAATCAGTTGCGTCAGGACAACATCACCAAGCATAGCGCCAATCTGACCAAGTGCCATGGTCGCGCCAGATACAACTGCGAAATGGTGCTTTGGTAAGAACTGTGTGGCTAATTTCAACACACCGACAAATGCGAAGGCGGAGCCAAACCCAACGAGAAATCGACCAACTTTGGCAACGATCAAATAATGACTACAAACAAACAAATAAGCGCCGATAGAGCATGATAAACAAGCAATAATCATCAATGTTTTCGGCCCATAGCGATCAACCAGGAGTCCAACTGGCAATTGCATCGGGGCATAAATGTAATAGTAGTAAGCAGTAAGGCTACCGAGCTGAAAGTCGTTGATCTGATAGTGCTGCATCAACTCTGCATTCATCACACTTGGCGCGACACGCAGCAAATACTCGTAGCAATAAAACACAGCGGCTAAAAATACAATTGCCATGCCAATAGCGACCGAGAAGCTATTCTCATCGTATTGTTTTTCAGTTAAGTGAGATTGCATAAGATACCTCCTAAATTGAATAGCCATGTGCCGGCTTGGTTTCTATGTTGTCTGATATTATTGTTGTTGGTCAGCGCGTACTGTTGGTTACATAATCCCACAAAGGCATCGGATTGTCAAGCATAGGCCTGGTTTAATTAATAAGTCCTTAAGAATCAGACGGGTTTAATACGGCATTTCAATGATTTCATAATCAGGTGACATCATTAAGATCAATGATTTTGTCAAAATGTTTTACAAGTGCATGATCGTGCGTCGCCATGATAAGCGCCATGTTAGAAATACGCTGACACTGGGTCAATGTCTGCATAACCTGATCAGCACTATCGCGATCGAGATTGCCGGTTGGCTCATCCGCAAATAAGATATCCGGCTGGTTAATAATCGCACGTCCAATCGCAACACGCTGTTTTTCCCCACCGGATAGAGAATTGGTATTTCTCGGCGCAAGATGATCAATATTCAATTGTTGCATGATCTGTTCAGCTTTCACCTGTGCTTTCTGATGGGATAAGCCGGCAACAACTGCAGCAAGCGCAATATTCTCAATCGCACTGAAATCTTGCATTAGATTAAACGTTTGATAAACAAATCCAATGGCATGGCATCGCAGATAAGCCCGCGCCTTATCACTCAGTGAATCATGCGCACGTTGGTTGATGCATATCGTGCCACTTTGACTATGCTTTAGGCCGCTGAGCAAATGTAATAGTGTGGTTTTTCCGCTACCAGAACGACCAATCAATGCAACTTTTTCTCCAGCATGGACCTCAAGATTAAAGTTATCGATTATCGGCACGCTATTTTGATCAAACCGATGACACACATTGAGTGCACTGAGTACGCTATCATTCATAACGCAAAACCTCGGCTGGTTGAACGCTACAAGCCATGTAGGCAGGGTAGAGTGATGCTAGAATCGCCAGTGCAAATGTTGCGATCGCAATCTTGATGATATCATACAACGAAACAATTGAAGGCAGATAGTTAAGCATGAATACCTGATCTGAAACCAATTTAATATTAAATTGTTGTTCAACAAATTGAACCATATCAGTAATATAATGGCCTATTACAGCACCACTTAACGAACCGATACATACTGCAGCAAGTGCCAACATAAGGCTCTGTAATACAAAAATGGACAAAATGTGATGTTTGCTCACCCCAATCGTTCGCAATAATGCAATTTCTTGCTTACGCTCCATGACAATCATGACTAAGCTGGTCACAAGATTGCAAGCTGCGACAATCACCACAAGTGATAATACGATAACCATCATCAAGCGTTGCATGCCCAATGACGCCAATAACGCCTGATACTGCTCACTGATATCATTGATGGTATAACCATCCGATAAATCTTTCTGAACAAAAGACTTTAATTGATGGATATGATCAAGTCGATCAGCAGTCACGGCAAGCTCATTAATTGTATCGGGGCTTAGGTTGAGAGCATCCGCAAGATCATAAATTGACATGTGCAAGCTTCGTTGATCCGTGACAAAAGTTTGATTGATAACAGACGCAACACGAACGCGAACTGCAATGGGTTCTTTTTGTGTGAATTTTCCGCTAGGGTTGGCCGTCATCACACTAAATGTATCACCGATTTCAACCGAGAGACTCCGTTGTAAATCACGAGTGATACGCACGGGCACGATTGCTGGCTCTTTTGGCGTATTGATATTTTTTTCAGGGGTGATTAACCTTGGCCAAGGTTGTTCAAAATGACCAATAAGCTGAACAGGCGGTGTGTTCATCTGTGACACAACAACACCGTAGGTGCGAATCCTCGGCGTAACATTTTGAACGATCGGTAGCTGTTGTATGTCGGTTGCCGTTTGTTGCCACCCGCGCCACCAGAAATCTTCATGGGTGATGATGATATGCGGCTTAATCTGGGCCAATGATTGCGTTATTTCATGTCGAAAACCATTGAAGATCGAACTGATGACAATCAATATGGTAACACCAACGGCAATCCCTAGAACCGATAATCGCTGTACAAGTAGAGCGAAATGGTTATATCGAGACGATCGTGCATAACGAGATGCGATGTAGAAAACTAAACTCTGCGTCATAAATTGCCCGGGGCCGGAATCGAACCGGCACGTAAGTCACCTTACGAGGGATTTTAAGTCCCTTGCGTCTACCAGTTCCGCCACCCGGGCTAAACTAGGCTGAAGCCGGAATCGAACCGGCGTCCGCGGCTTTGCAGGCCGCTGCATAACCACTCTGCCATCCAGCCAAATCTGAGCGGGAAACGAGGTTCGAACTCGCGACCCCAACCTTGGCAAGGTTGTGCTCTACCACTGAGCTATTCCCGCAAAAATCTTACAGCTCAATTTTTTTGGAACGCAATAAATACAATCCAAATGAAATCAGCGTTAGTAAACATGAAGCATATAGTAGCACGAGTCCGACCTGATAAACAAGATCATTTTTTGCATACAGGTAAAAAGTTAACAAAACTTGGCTAACAAAAAGCAGTGCAGTCTTGACTTTAGCCGTTTTGGACACACCCAGCTGCTCCGGATAACACTTTTTTATGTAGTAATAGACTCTTTGAGCACTGAGATAAGCATCCCGCGCAACAATGCAGATGCTGGCAATCAACAAAGCCGGATGATGGATCGATCGATTGATAACTAAGAGAGCGGCCCAGCTCATGGCCTTATCAGCGAGGGGGTCAAGAAGAGCGCCAAAATCGGTCTGACAGCTCATTTTTCTTGCGATAAAGCCGTCGAACCAATCACTTAGTGATGCTGCGATAAAAATACCCACAGCGTAGCGCATGTCAACAGTTGCCATATATAAAAAAATAGGTACCAGCAAAATGCGTGCACAAGTAATGACTGTAGCGAGAGTAAAATTCACGGTATTCATAATTTTATAGTAGCATAGGCCTGGTTTTTGATTCAATATCGTGAATGCATTTAACAACATCATTTACCATCCATGCCACTAGCAACGGTCATCGTGGTGGCGTGACAAAGTATGTAGCAATGCATATTTGTTGGTGCTTCAATCATAGAGCAACACCATGGTTGATGATAACCCACAAAAAAGTTTGATGATTCAATCGGCAAATAAAGATGAGAACATAATTTCGATCAGAAGAATGCATGCTAGCGCGCGGTGACGATAAGGGACATCCGGTGCGTGCAAAACAACAAGGTACTATCGTGCAACGCCAATAGCGACCGGTGTGCCAGTATTGTTACGTAGCGCTTCTTTAACAAGTTTTCGATCAATTTCGATCTGATAACCCTGCGCGTTCATCTCTCGAATAATTGCATAAACATGAATTGGGTCGCCACCTCGGTAAGGTCGTGTTTTTTCATAGTAAACGTAGCCATTCTTGATGCCAACTTTTTCATCATCAGTGATAAAGTGGACACGATCCTTTACGGACACGAGAGAATGCAATTCAGCGACATCGCGATTAAACATTCGAATACAACCTGAGCTGACTTCCTTTCCAATCAGTGCCTCATTATTAGTTCCGTGGATTAGAATACGTGCTTTACTAGTATAGATTGCGAAGGGACCTAGCGGGTTATTAGGCCCGGGTGGAACTGATGCTGGTAATTTCTCACCATATTTATTGTAGTGATAAGCTGCAATAGACTTTGGGACATTCCAATAGGGGCCAACTTTTTTACGCACAACATAACCGGAAAAAGTAGGTGACTTCCATCCTGATCGACCAACAGCAATAGGATAGGTAACGACAGTTCTTTCATTGACGAAATAATAGATACGCTTTTCAGAGAGATTAACCACGATGCCATTGCGCAATGACTTTTTTGGCAATATGTGTTGCGTTGGAATCAAGAGCACTTTGCCTCTATTTTTGCTCAAGCTCTTAATCTGTGGGTTTGCCCGGCGTAATTCCAAATAGCCGACATCATAATAATAAGCCAATGATTCCCAAGAATCGCCGCCACTAATGCGATGATATTGAACTTTACCAACAACATCGCTGTTATAATAGATACGATAGGTCGCAGCTTCAGCGCCAGTGGTAAATAGTATGAGACTTAAAAATAGCCATTTTAATCCATTCATTGTCAAATTCCGTAGATATTCACTTAGGGTATAGACGACAACTATTATTTTTGCAGAAATATTTTTAACTTTAGGTTTACGCGGCAATCAAGCGGCTTATAAGGTTAAAGATTTATTATTAATGTTTATTTAAAGAGTTATTAATTCAATGGTATAGGTATTGATTTTGGTTTTTAATAGAGGGGTAAGAAAAACAAGAACATTTTTTAACAAACTGCTCCGATAACAATTGTGGTGACAAAACGAAAGGAGATATCCATGACCCCAAATAGAACATTAGATCAGCAAGACAAGCACAACCGAGCGAGTGCACCAGAACACAGTCCATCGTGGTGGGCACATCTACTCAGTTTAATAAGTAGCCCCGCAACAGATAACTCACCAATTACTCGTTCGATTGATGATGAGAGTTTGCTCAATACAATCGAGATGAATCGATCACTGTTAATGGTCTCTCCCCTAAGCTTAAATCGAAATCCCTTTAGTCCAGCTTCAGGAGTAATGCAACGAAATGGCGATACAAGTATGCTGTCCAGTCCACTGCTGTCAAGATTGGTGCAAAGTGTAACAAGTCCTGAGG
>MDTC01103793.1_pt1 | contig 13125 bp, 12 predicted proteins | sample 811181 | NCBI WGS metagenome assembly MDTC01 (sample SAMN05326644, study PRJNA326480) | marine metagenome | isolation source: seawater | place: Pacific Ocean: North | collected 2011 | reverse complement strand
TTATTTCTATCAATTGCAACAAGTGCATACAATGATAAAGATAGCGTTTCTAAACCAAGGTACATTATCAACATGCTATTAGAGGAAATCATTATCATCATGCCCAACAGACCGATTAATCCAAGTAGATAAAATTCACCTTTATGAATTTCATTTACTCTCAAATAATCTCGAGCATAAAAAAATGTAATTCCAACAAAAAAAACAGCTGATAACTTTAAAAATTTTGATAATTGATCACTTATATAACTGTCACTAAAAGTTAAAATGCGGTCGTCATATGATGATGAAATTATAACTAACCCCAAAATAATAAGAGAGATAATACTGATCCAAAAAGTAATAATACGATTCTCATCGTCAATATATAAATCAGCAATCAAAACAAAGCAGATTAATATCAGGATAATAATTTCAGGTGCTGCGATAATGTAGTTCGTTATATTCATAATCCAATTTACTAAATCTTTGTTTGTTGTATCTTTTCTATTAGTTGTTCAACAGTAAAATTCATCATTTCTACAAGAGGCATAGGCCAAATCCCCACTAAAAGAACACTCAATACAAGAACTGCGAGAATAAAAAATTCGCGTGAATTTAGATCGTATAAAGCAGCTACGCTATCATTTGAAACTTCACCATAAATTACACGTTTAACCATCCATAGGGTATAAGCAGCACCTAAAATTAATGTAGCGGCTCCAAAAAATGCATACCAAAAGTTTGCTTTGAAGCTAGCCAAAATAACCATAAATTCCCCAACAAAACCTGAAGTACCAGGCAATCCAGCATTTGCCATCGCAAAAAAGACCATGAAAGCTGCAAATAACGGCATCTTATTAGCTACACCACCATAATCAGATATATTTCTGCTATGCATTCGGTCATATAAAACACCGACACAAAGAAACATCGCACCAGAAATTAAGCCGTGAGAAATCATTTGAACCATTGCTCCAATAATTCCCAGCCCAGCGCCCATTTCATTATCGAAAGACCAAAAAATAAAAAAGCCAAGAGTCACAAAACCCATGTGTGCAATTGAGGAATAAGCAATTAGTTTTTTCATGTCCTTTTGGGCCAAAGCTACAAAACCAATATACACGATCGCAACCAAGGACAAGATAATCATCATATTTGAGAAATATTCACTTCCATCCGGAACAATAGGTAAAGATAATCGAATAAACCCATATCCACCCATCTTCAACATGATTGCCGCTAAAACCACTGAGCCGCCTGTAGGTGCTTCAACATGTGCATCTGGTAACCAAGTATGGACAGGCCACATCGGAACTTTGACAGCAAATGCCAAAAGAAAAGCTATAAATATAAACTTTTGTACCTCTAATGATAGTGGCACGTCCATAAAATCTAGCAAATCAAAATTATTAGTCTGACTATATAAATAAATAAATGCGATCAACATTAAAACAGAGCCAAGGAATGTATACAAAAAAAACTTCAACGTTGCATAAACGCGTCGAGCACCACCCCAAATACCAATTATCAAAAACATAGGTATGAGCATAGATTCCCAGAAAACATAAAACAGCAAAGCATCAAGCGCTGAAAAAACACCAATCATCAAACCTTCAAGTATTAAAAAGGCTGAAAAGTATTGCGCTGGACGGTTTTTAATAACTTCCCAACTAGATATTACGACTAATGGTGTTATAAATGTTGTTAATAAAATGAGTGGCGCTGATATACCGTCTATACCTAAAAAATAGAAAACATTGAGTGAATTTATCCACTGAATTTTTTCAACAAACTGCATACCGCTAGCAGTGTTTTCAAAATTTATATATAAGAAAATGCCTAAAAGTAAATTAAGTAAAGATACAATTAATGCTGTGGCACGCATAATTACTGCACGAGATGACTTAGCATCACCGTTATCACCAATTAAAATTAAAGCGATGCCTCCAGTGATAGGTAGCCAGATTAAAATACTTAAAATATGAGGCAAAAGATCCATAATCATTTACTATCGAATCCAAATTAACCAACCCAAAAGGATGGTCAATCCAATAATCATTGAAAAAGCGTAGGTAAATAAGTATCCAGTTTGGATCTGTCGAACCATATTTGACAGCCAAACAACTGTCTTTGAAGTGCCGTTAACTAAAATGTCATCAATAATAGCTTGATCAATTCTTTTCCAGAGAGATTGACCAAAAGTTATGCCACCACCGGCAAAACCTTTAATCCATAAATCATCAAAATAATATTTTTTTTCTAATAAATTATAAATCCCAAGAAGTTTATTTTTTATTTTCTTAGGTAAGTCAGGTCGTTTTAAATAAAAATACCAAGCTACAAATACACCACTTGCTGCAAGCCAAAAAATTGAAGTTTCAATGGAGTGTAAAACAAGAGCAAAGCTGCCTTGCCAGTTATTTGACATGTAACTTAATACGTCTTTATCGGAATTTACAAAAATAATATTGTTAAAAAATTCTCCGAAGAGTAATGGGCTGACCGTAAACCATCCTATTATGAGTGAGGGTATTGCTAATAAAATTAATGGCAAGGAAACTGAAACAGGAGATTCATGAAGATGAGATTTTACTTTCTTTGTCATTCTCTCCTCGCCATGAAAGACCAGAAAAAACATTCGAAAAGAATATAATGCAGTTATAAACACACCTAAGAGCACACTTAAGTAGGCAATCCAATAAACAATACCTTGACCTTGCCAATGAGAGCCTTTAACTGCTTCAATTAAAAGATCTTTAGAAAAAAATCCGCTACTACCAGGAAACCCTATCAAGGCAAGTGTTCCTATCAATGATGTCCAATAAGTGATTGGCATATATTTTCTTACACCACCCATTTTTCTAATATCTTGTTCATGATGCATAGCAATAATTACTGAGCCAGCTGCCAAAAATAGAAGTGCCTTAAAAAATGCATGCGTCATAAGATGAAAAATTGCGGCACTATAAGCAGAGGCTCCGAGAGCCACAGTCATGTAACCAAGCTGAGAAAGAGTAGAATATGCAACTACTCGCTTAATGTCATTTTGAATAACTCCTAAAAGACCCATAAAAAATGCAGTAAAAGAACCGATCAAAATAATAAAACTAAGTGCAGTTATAGATAGCTCAAACAATGGCGACATCCGTGCGACCATAAAAATACCTGCAGTTACCATTGTTGCTGCATGTATTAATGCTGATATTGGAGTGGGACCTTCCATTGAATCAGGCAACCAAACATGAAGAGGCGCTTGCGCTGATTTTCCCATTGCACCAATAAATAACAATATACAAATCAAAGTCATCATATTCCAAGAGACGCCCTCAAAGACCTCAATATTTTGATTTGCTATAGACTCTGCTTGGCTAAATACTGTTACGTAATCAAGGGAGCCAGTGATCATCACAATTCCAGCTATGCCAAGTAAAAAACCAAAATCTCCAACACGATTTACAAGAAATGCTTTTAAATTTGCAAATATGGCTGACTCTTTTTTGAACCAGAAACCAATAAGAAGATAAGAGACTAATCCAACTGCTTCCCATCCAAAAAATAATTGCAAGAAATTATTGGACATAACCAACATCAGCATTGCGAATGTAAATAAGGAAATATAACTAAAGAATCTTTGATAACCTGGATCATCTTTCATATAACCTACTGTGTAAATGTGCACCATTAAAGATACAAAAGTTACAATGCACATCATTAATGCTGTTAGGTTATCCACAAGAAGGCCGACTTCCATTTGTAAACTATCTGTAATAGCCCAAATATATAAAGTTATATTTTCATTAATCGCCTCATGAAATAGGAAATTTTTAAGAACTAGCAAAGAAAATAAAAAAGAAAATCCTACGCCAAGAATAGTTAACCAATGCGTTATCTTTCGACCAATCTTTTGTCCAGTAAGGCCAGCTAATATTGATGCAACCAGTGGTGCTAAGATAATTATAAGGTAATAGTTGTACATATTACCCCTTCAAAGTATTGAGTTCTTTAACTGCAATCGAACGTCTATTACGGAATAATACAACCAGAATTGCTAAGCCTATTGCCGCCTCAGCTGCAGCGACAGTTAATATAAAGAAAACAAAAATTTGCCCAGCCTCATCGCCAAGGTATCGTGAAAAAGCTATGAAATTAAAATTAACAGCAAGCAACATCAATTCAATACACATCAATAAAAGAATCAAGTTCCGCCGATTTATAATAATGCCAGATATGCTTAAAACAAAAAGCATTGCTGCTAATGTTAAGTAATGCTCAAGACCTATCATTATTTTTTTCTGCTTTCATTTTTATTATACGAATTCGATCTTTTGAGCGTACGGCAACTTGGGCAGCGATGTCTTGCACCTTTAACCCAGGGCGCTTTCTCATTGTTAAAGTTATTGCTGCAATTATCGCTAATAATAGTATAACTGCCGCGATCTCAAATGCATAAAAATGTTCTGTATAGAGAACTGCACCAAGAGCTTTTGTATTGCTATAATTTTCTGGCAAATCTGAAAAATTGCCATTGTTAATAATTTCCGAACTTCTCAGCCATATTAACTGAATGAGCTCTACAGCCATTAGTAAAGATATGGTAATTCCTACCCATGCATACTTGGCTAAACTGCGCTTTGCGGCTTCGATATTTACATCAAGCATCATGACAATGAATAAAAACAACACCATTACTGCGCCAACATAAACAAGCACTAGAACAATTGCTAAAAATTCAGCTTCAGCCATCAACCAAAGAAGAGCACTTTGAAAAAATGTGAGGACAAGATACATTACCGAGTGAACTGGATTACGAGAAAAAACTACACCAGCAGCTGCACCTAGCATGCATACAGCAAATGTATAAAATAAAACAGTGTGAAGCATTATTATGCCTTATCGATACTTTGCATCAGCTGCTTTATCAGCAGAGATCATGGCATCATATTTATCGCCAATTGCTAATAGTTTATCTTTGGTCATAATATTTTCACCTGGCTTCTCCATGTGATATTCATGAATGCGAGTTTCAACTATTGCATCCACTGGGCATGCCTCTTCGCATAAGCCACAATAAATACACTTAAAAAGATCTATATCATAACGAGATGTTCGTCTTGTTCCATCATCACTTTCAGAAGATTCAATTGTGATTGCTAACGCTGGACATACTGCCTCACAAAGCTTGCAAGCAATACAACGTTCTTCACCATTAGGGTACTTCCTCAACGCATGCAGTCCTCGAAAACGATGAGATTGAGGTGTTTTTTCTTCGGGATATTCTAAAGTTATGCTTTTTTTAAAAAATTGACGTTGAGTAACCGATAAGCCTTTTATAAGCTCCCATAATGTAAATGTTTTTATATAACTAATTATTTTGTAAAACATTCTATATACCTAATTCAGACCAAGGCCCAATTTGAAACCAAGCCATAAGCATTTCAACACAAATCCAAACAATGGTCACGGGTATAAAAACTTTCCACCCTAATCGCATGATTTGATCGTAACGATACCTTGGAAAAGTTGCACGAAACCAAAAAAATACATACATAAACATGCACATTTTTATAAACAACCAGGGAAGACCGCCAACGGTTAACCATGAAAGCCAAGAAACATTATGAAGGAAAACCCAGCCTTCAAATGGAGAGGCCCAGCCGCCAAGAAAGAAAATTGCTGTCAAAGTAGCAATTAAAGCCATGTTGGCATACTCGGCTAAGAAAAACACAGCAAAAGCTACGCCTGAGTACTCAACATGAAAGCCTGCAACAATTTCAGATTCCCCCTCCGCTACGTCAAATGGTGCGCGATTAGTCTCTGCTACACCAGAAATCCAATAGATAACAAATAATGGAAATAAAGGTAGAAAGAACCAATTACTCATTCCACCGGACTGTGCTGCAACTAAGTCACCAAGATTCAAGCTTCCTCCTGCCATAACTACACCAACCAAAGCAAAGCCCATAGCAATTTCATAAGCAACAATTTGAGCTGCTGAACGCATTGCGCCTAATAATGCATATTTAGAATTAGTTGCCCATCCTGCAAGGATAACTCCATAAACTCCAATAGAGGTAAGTGCCAAAACATATAAAAGTCCGGCATTAATATTTGCTATTACATACCAATCATTTAAGGGAATTACTGCCCAAGTTGCCAACGCTGGAATTAAAGATAGCAATGGAGCAACCACGAATAAGAAACGATTTGATTGCGATGGAACTACCACTTCTTTAATTAACAATTTAATAACATCAGCAAATGGTTGTCCAAATCCAAATGGGCCGACTCTATTTGGCCCAACTCTACCTTGCATACTTCCTATAACTTTTCTCTCAAAAAATGTTGAAAAAGCTACAATTAAAATAACTGCAATCATTACAAAAATGATTTTCCAAGTTGTTATAGTCAAATATTGAAGCCAATTTGGTAATGAATAAAAAACCTCAAGAAACCAATCGATCCATGAAGTGAGATAATTTGTAGTAACATCGAGCATTACTTGCTGCCACTTATGTTTCTTGCAGACAATGTTTTCTGTAAAGCATCTGCTCGCCTTACCAAACTATCAACAGAGTATAGTGGCGTATCTATCTCTTCTGAGGGAGAATCCTCACCATTTGGTTTAGAATTTTGATTTGAAATCTTATAATTTCCTGATTTAATTTTACCTACTTTAGATTTAAATTCTTTAAGTACGTCTTCGCTTGTTTCATATTCAAAGTTTTCTGCATTTAATAGATTGCCAAGAACACGAAGAACTTTCCAACAAGGCCTTGATTCTCCAACTGGGCTAGCAACGCCATTAAAACTTTGCCATGTTCCAGCAATATTTATAAAAGTGCCTGATGTCTCGGCGAACGTACCAATAGGAAGCAATAAGTCAGCAGACTCATTTAAAGACTCTGATGCGAAAGGTGTAAGAACAGCAACAAATTTTTGCTTTGCTATCCTAGATGTAACATTTGTCGCAACATGAATATCCCTATCAGGCTCTACATTGACCAGTACAAGCGCATCAAGTTTCTCAGAAAGCATCTGAGAAATGTTCATTCCTAATTTTTGTCGTTGCAAACCACCAATTTTGCGATGCGGCAATACACCTGCAAGGCTTGCTCCTGCAGCATTTGGGCCATTAGTTATATAACCTAGAGTAGCTCCAGTCTTTTCAGAAATTGCCGCAGCAAGGGCTCTAACAGAAGAATAAGCTGCATGACTTCCTGCAATACACCCCAATAAAACCATCGCATTTTTTGCACTTTTCAAAGATTCAGCAATGCGGTATTGCATATCATTTGCTTTTACCCCCTTGCACAAAACATTAACTTCCTTAGATTTAACATTTGCAGCAACAGCTATGCCGGATAACAATTCGACTAAACCTGAACCAGAAACATAATTGGCAACATCAAAAAAATAATTATGCTTCTTTGAATTTACAAAACTAATCTCAGCCCCTCTGACTGCAGCTTTTCGAATTCTATGTGCAAGAATAGGAGCTTCACATCGAATATTTGACCCAACAATTAAAATAGAATCTTGCCTGTCAATTGATGCAATATCAGTTCCAAGAGTTTCATAAACTGGATCATTATTTTGATCAGCTGTATCTCTTCTTCTTATGCGAAAATCAATATTAGAAGTACCTAAATGCTCCGCTATCTTTGAGAGTAAATAGCTTTCTTCAACTGTTGCTGCGGAAGATGAAATTAAGCCTATCTTTTTACTCTTAGAAAGATTTAATTTGTTAGCTAAGAGTGGAAGTGCGTCTTCCCAAGCAATATCTTTCCATACACCATTATCTTTAATTCTTGGTGTCAAAATTCTATCAGAGCTATAAATAGCCTCATAACTAAAACGATCCCGATCTGCTATCCAAGATTCATTAATTGAATCGTTATCACGTGGCACAATACGCTTAACCATCCCACGTAAAACATGAGCATAAATATTTGAGCCAATACAATCATGAGGAGAAATAGTTGCATGCTGAGTCATTTCCCAAGCACGTGCACTATAACGATAGGGCTTATTGTTTAACGCACCAACAGGGCATAAATCTATAATATTGGCAGATAACTCATGATCAATATTTTGTTCAACATAAGTTGAAATTTTAACATCTTCACCACGACCAACTGTACCCAGCTGAGGATAGCCTTGTATCTCCTCTCCAAAGCGAACACAGCGAGTACAATGAATACATCTAGTCATGTCGGTAGATACAAGAGGACCAATATCTTTATCTTTTACAACTCGTTTACGATCATTATATCTAGACACATCTCGTCCATATCCCATAGCAAGATCTTGCAATTCACACTCACCGCCTTGATCACATATAGGACAATCCAATGGATGATTTATAAGTAAAAATTCCATTGTTGCTTTTTGTGCCGCAATTGCACGAGGTGATTTTGTAAATATTTTCATGCCTTCATTGATTGGTTGAGCGCATGCTGGAATAGGTTTAGGGGCACCTTCAATGTCAACAAGACACATTCTACAGTTTGCAGCTACGGTTAATTTTTTGTGATAACAGAATCTTGGCACATAAGCACCAATATCATCAGTTACCTCAATAACCATTTGGCCTTTTTGAGCTCTTACAGCTTTACCATCAACTTCAATATTTATAATATCTTCATTCATGATATTTATGCAGCAGCCTCTTTTTGATCATTAATAATTGTTTGACCATTATTTTGAATCATATACTCAAATTCATGATAATAATGTTTTAGGAAGCTTTGAACTGGCCAAGCAGCAGCATCACCAAGTGCGCAAATCGTATGGCCTTCAATTTTGTTTGCTACATCAACAAGCTTTTCAAGATCTGCCTCTTCGCCCTTTCCTTCCAAAATTCTTGTTAGCATTCGATAGAGCCACCCTGTTCCCTCTCTACATGGTGTGCACTGCCCACAAGATTCAGCCATATAAAAGCGAGCTATTCTTTGGAGCACCCTTACCATACAAGTTGTATCATCCATGACGATTACAGCGCCTGTTCCAAACGAAGAACCAGCCTCCTGAAGAGAGGTATAATCCATTGTGCAGTTCATTATAATTTCTGCAGGAAGAACTTTGCATGATGAACCACCTGGAATTACAGCCTTTAAGTTTCGACCGTTCCAAACTCCACCACAAATATCTTCAAGTAAAACCTTAAAAGGAATGCCCATCGGTAATTCATAATTACCAGGCTTCTCAATATGACCAGAAACTGAGAATTGAGCAGTTCCGCCAGATCCTTCTGGACCTAAATTAGAAAACCAATCCGCTCCATTTCTTATTATTGAAGGAACACTTGCAATACTTTGAGTATTATTGATGGTAGTAGGTTTTCCATATAAACCAAAATTTGCTGGAAATGGAGGTTTAAATCGAGGGCGACCTTGCTTTCCCTCTAATGATTCAAGTAATGCGGTCTCTTCGCCACAAATATAAGCTCCAGCGCCAATATAACCGTAGATATCGATATCAATACCTTTGCCTTTAATATTTTTTCCAATTAATCCCGCTTCATAAGCCTCTTTCACAGCTGCTTCAAATCGTGGAAATGGTTCATTTAAAAACTCACCCCGAATATAGTTATATGCCACCGTTGCACCAATGGCATATGCAGCAATTGCCATACCTTCAACTAGGGCATGTGGGTTAAAGCGAAGCACTTCACGATCATGGCAAGTTCCAGGTTCACTCTCATCTGAATTTACAACAAGATACTTTTGAACTTCAGAGTTTTTTGGCATAAAACTCCATTTCAAGCCCGTTGGAAAACCAGCTCCACCACGACCACGCAAACCAGATGATTTTACTTCCTCAATAATTTCATCAGGAGACATTTTTCCAGATAAGATTTTGCTCCACGCTTCGTAGCCACCGTTTTTTACATATGTATCCAACGACCATGATTCATTTTGGCCAAATGTATTAAAACAAACAAGATTTCTTTTATAAGACATTAGTCGAGATCATCCAAAATTTGATCAACTTGTTCTTTTGTCAAGTTCTCATAATATTTGTGGTTAACCATCATTGCTGGTGCACCACAACATGCCGCAATACACTCTTCTTCTTGCTTAAGAAATACCCTCCCATTTTTTGTGCTCTCTCCGATCTTGATTCCTAATTTATCTTCTACATGATTAACGATTTCATCTGCTCCCCTCAGCATGCAAGAAATATTGGTGCAAATTGCAACCTCGTTTCTTCCAACTTCTTTGGTCTGAAACATAGAATAAAAAGTAGCTATTTCGTAAATTTGAATAGTTGGTAAATCAAGATATTCCGCAACAGCATTCATTTGCTCAGCAGTTAAATATCCATGATTTTCATGTTGCACAGCATGTAAAGCACTGATAATTACTGAGCGTTTTTTATCAGCAGGAAATTTAGATTTCCAGCTCTCAATCTCATTTATCACATCAGAAGAAAGCTCATAACTCATCGATCAACCTCACCAAAAACAATATCTTGAGTTCCTATTACTGCTACAACATCAGCTAGCATGTGGCCTTCAACCATTTCGGACATTGCTGATAAATGAGCGAAACCAGGAGCGCGAATTTTTACTCGATAAGGCTTGTTTGCCCCATCAGAGACAATATAAACTCCAAATTCACCTTTTGGATGTTCGATGGCTGCATAAGACTCGCCTTTGGGTACACAATAGCCCTCTGTAAATAACTTAAAATGATGAATCAGAGACTCCATATCATCTTTCATTTCGACACGTTTGGGTGGTGTAATTTTATGGTCTTCTGCTATTACAGGGCCTGGATTGTTTTTTAACCAATCTACACACTGTTTAATAATATTATTAGACTGTCTAAATTCTTCTATCCGAACCAAATAACGATCATAACAATCTCCATTGACTCCTACTGGAATATCAAAATTAATTTGATCATATACTTCATATGGTTGCTTTTTGCGAAGATCCCATTCAATACCTGACCCTCGGAGCATTGGACCAGAAAAGCCTAACTGCATTGCTCTTTCTGGTGAAATTTTTGCAATGTTAACTGTTCTTTGTTTCCAAATTCTATTATCTGTCAAGAGTGTTTCATATTCATCAATACATTTAGGAAAACGGCCTGTAAAATCCTCAATAAAATCAAGTAATGAACCTTCTCGAACAGAATTCATTCGATCAAGCTCTTTCTTACTCCTATACTTTGATGCAGCGTATTTTGGCATTGAGTCGGGAAGGTCACGATAAACACCGCCAGGTCGATAATAGGTGGCATGCATGCGTGTTCCCGATACCGCTTCATAGCAATCCATCAGATCTTCTCGTTCACGAAAACAATACAAAAACATTGTCATCGCACCAATATCTAATCCATGAGCGCCCAACCACATCAAGTGATTTAAAATTCTAGTAATTTCATCAAACATAACGCGGATATATTTAGCTCTTGTTGGAACCTCTATACCAAGTAAATTTTCGATAGCTAAAACATACCCATGTTCGTTGCACATCATGGAAACGTAATCAAGCCTGTCCATATAACCTATGCTTTGGTTAAATGGTTTTGTTTCAGCAAGTTTTTCCGTGCCACGATGTAATAACCCAACATGAGGGTCAGCTTTTTGAATAGTTTCTCCATCTATCTCAAGCACAAGCCTCAAAACACCATGAGCTGCTGGATGCTGCGGCCCAAAGTTCATCGTGTAACTCTGAATTTCAGCCATTATCCCTATCGTCCTTTAGGTCAGTTGAGTATCGATTATCATCTCTTATAGACCTTGGCACTAGAGTTCTTGGCTCAATAGTAACTGGTTTGTAAGCAACCCTTCCTTGTTCAGAGTCGTAACTAATTTCAACGTTACCCATAATAGGAAAATCTTTTCTAAATGGATGTCCAATAAAACCATAATCAGTCAATATTCTTCGTAGATCGGGGTGTCCATCAAATAATATGCCAAAAAGGTCAAATGCTTCTCTTTCAAACCAATTTGCACTATTCCAGATATCCACCACGGATTTAACAACTGGCGGATTTGAATTACCTGTGAATGTCCTCAACCTCAGCCGAGAATTGTTCTGAATCGATAATAAATGATAAACAACAGCAAATCTTTTAGGGTCAAATTCATCTGCATCATCCAGAATTACTTGCTTTCTCTCGACCCCTCGACTAAAACCTGTACCAGTGGCACTTTGTGTAGTCCATTCAGTATGACCATAATGCAAATAATCCATACCGCATACATCAATCAACATTTCAAAACCAAAATCTGCCTCGTTACGCAGAGCAGTTGCGACTTCTAATAGGTCTTCTTTGTCTAATTCATATGTTAACTCATTACAAATTGATTCAATTTTTTTGACTTGATTGCCAAATCGAGCTTCAATTTTTTCCATTAATTTAATATTTTTATTGACCATAATTATCTGGCGATTGTTGATGTACGTCTTATCTTTGTCTGCAGTTGAATGAGGCCGTAAATTAATGCCTCTGCAGTCGGCGGGCAGCCTGGGACATAAACATCCACTGGAACAACGCGATCACAGCCCCTAACAACTGAATATGAATAATGGTAATAGCCTCCTCCATTGGCACATGAACCCATTGAGACAACCCAGCGTGGTTCAGGCATTTGGTCATAAACTTTCCTTAAAGCTGGTGCCATCTTATTGGTCAAAGTTCCAGCAACAATCATGCAATCTGATTGACGAGGGCTGGGACGAAAGATTATTCCAAATCTATCTAAATCATAGCGAGATGCTCCAGCTTGCATCATCTCAACAGCACAGCAAGCTAACCCAAAAGTCATTGGCCACAACGAGCCTGTTCGAGCCCAATTCATTACTGAATCGACACTTGTAACAACAAAACCTTTTTCCTGAAGACTGTTACCCGCTACTGAAGCCTCTTCTACCGGAGGTATTAAATTATTTGCTTTATTTAATCCCATTCTAGGGCTCCCTTTTTCCATTCATAAATAAAGCCCACAACTAAAATAGCAAGAAATAAAGACATCGCTAATAATCCAAATTTACCAATAACGCTGAGAGAAACTGCCCAGGGAAATAAAAATGCAATTTCAAGATCAAAAATAATAAATAAAATTGCAACCAAATAAAATCTAACATCAAATTCCATTCTTGAATCATTAAAAGGTTCAAAACCACAT
>MDTC01085671.1_pt1 | contig 13126 bp, 7 predicted proteins | sample 811181 | NCBI WGS metagenome assembly MDTC01 (sample SAMN05326644, study PRJNA326480) | marine metagenome | isolation source: seawater | place: Pacific Ocean: North | collected 2011 | reverse complement strand
TTACTTGCGTCAAATACATAAATTTTTGGATAAGAATTGTCATAAATTGTCGTGCTGTCTTTGAACAAGTGACCTTTATCTGGTATGTTTGCACTGAAGTCATATTGACTCTCTTCGGGTTTTCCACTTGAATGGTCTAAATAATATACACTTCCTGTTAAGTTTGCGCTTGTATCATCCACATACGCACCACCTACTTCGGAACTTTTTCTCGTTGTTACAGCAAATGAATATGTAGTCGTCATAGAAATGTCTTTCTTTGATTCGGGATCAAATGTATACAAAACATTGTTGTTTGTTATGGAATCCACAAACGAATGCTTGTTATCACTATTGTGGGGAATAATGTAATTCGCAAAGCCCGAAACATCAAACACGTAATCTAGTGTAATGGTTGATAAGGAAGGTATTCCAAAAAGAGTTGTATGCGAAAAAGCCAAGTTAGGTTCAGTTGTGAATGAAACATCAGGAGTGCCTGAATAATCGTCTACGTAAAATAACTCTGTTGTATCATCTGCCGACGAGCCTGATGTATTACTGAGTTTTTCATAAGAATTACCAGCCAAACTTTCCACCTCGTACTTTAATTCGTACTTATCTGTAGACGCTTGAAAATGACTGCGGAATGTTGCACCAGAGATTGAACCCGGTGAGCAGGTGACATTTGAGCTATATACAAATCCTTTATTGTAAATTTCACCATCACCTTGGTCATGATAAGACGCGTCTGATTCAAATGTAAAACCACAAATAGTAAAAGAAGCATCATTTGGTCCGTCGGGGTGAGCACTCAAACAAAATAACGAATCACTGCTATCTACAGGATCATTCACATACTTAGACACTTTAAATTCTACTAATTGTATTCCACTATTGTCTGTCATGTTTTTCCCTTGTAATCCATAATTCACAAAGAATTCACTGGTTCCTGTAATTCCTATTTCGCCACCTACATCATTCAATATGGTGAGAGAGGAAGGGGGTGTATTTTTGCCATGAACGCAACAATTGATGACATTTTTGTTAATCAAACTGAACGTCATAGCATCTGGATAAACTTCAGTTAAATCACCTGTATCAATGTATTGCGTAGGAGTTATCTGTGTAAATCCAGTGGACGTAGATATATCACCATATTCACCATATATACCAATTCCAGAACTATCCACCTTTTTTGAATTTGTTGCTCTAACTTGAATGTTATACTTGGCCCCAGGAAAGGCAAAATTTGACGCATTGAACAAAATGTGACTTATATCTAATGAATTTATATCATCCCATGTTTCAATTTGATTTCCACTATGTTCCTGATCTACCAAACTCATAGTATCACATAAAACAAAAGAAATGTCATATTTTGTGATCGCTACATCGGACATGGTTGCTCCAGTATCAGATATATCCACATTAAAACTAAAATCCATTTTAAAGGAGTCCCTTTGAAAATCATGAAAATCAATGATTTCTACACCACTTGGTTCCTGTGTTTGTAGTAATTTAACTCCGCTTATTTCTAAATAATTGAATATACCATTTCCGCGATTCGCCGCATACACACGGATATCGAACGAATCAGCTTGACCAAATTTAGGAAATGGTGTGTCAAGTTCATACAGAGAAATATCAAAAGAAATGTCGTGATTGGTGGAGTTGTTATAAGGTTTATCTTGATTGCTATTGAATTGTATCTTCGTCAATGGGATAGTTGTATTTCCACTTGCGTCATAATTTCCATCTCCTATGAAGATCGTTTTCCATCCATTTGAAGTTAGATCGTTTATACCAGTAAAACTAATGTCTACAATGGTCTGTAAATAAATTGGATATTCCTTTCCATCAAATACATCTTTGTATATTGGAACCAGATGATTCCACTCAATCGTTGCGATTTCCTTTGTTGAATTATATGATATACCGGTTAACGGAGGCGGTTGTTCCGTCTTATAAAGAGGCAACCCGCTCCATGTGGATAACGTGGTATACGTTTCATACAGTTTCGTGTCATCATTGTACCGCAATTGACCCAGTTTGCTGGGTGGACGCTGGTCGGTGGTTCCAACCGGTAGTCGGATTGCGTCAGTTGCGGAAATGTCTAATGAAATCATTGGGTCAACCCCCACCCCTATTTTTGGCGGATTTGAACTTCCGTCCAATATCAAATCATGTTTCATGAACACATCCCCCGAATCATCAATGACCATTCGTTCGCCACCTGCCGTGTAAAAACGCAAATGATCCTCATCCTTAACGTTCTCTGCGAGAATCTTTGTATCTTGATCCACATCAATTACTCCACCCAGCCCTTGCCAGTCACCACTACTGTAACCTTCAAATTGCGTGGTATCCGTGTTATACCGAATTAACCCAACTACCGCACTGACATCGGCGTTATTTATTTCTCCTGGTCTGGAATTACTGCCCCCCACCGGCAACAATATGGCATCACTCGCATCAATATGTATACTGTAAGATGGATTCGTTGCGTTGACGCCAATTTTTGCAGTGTTGATGAAAGTCTCTACTTCCAACGTAGAATGGAATGACACATCCCCACTGACGTCCAAGGTAGTATCCATGTGTACATGTTTATCTAACGTGGTTTCATTGAAAACATGAAGATTATTGCTTATGTCTAAACTAGATTCCATGGACACGTCCCCAGTGACGAGGAGGGTGTCATTCATCGTTACACGCTCCTCCAATGTGGTTTCATTGAAAACATGGAGGTTCGCACTTACATCTAGATTGGATTCCATGGACACATCTCCCAACACACGCAGGTGCGCACCCATGGACACGTCATTGATCAAGAAGGATTTTCCATGGACAATGAGATTGTCGCTAACATCCAGATCAGATTCCATGGACACGTCCCCAGTCACGAGGAGGGTATCATTGATGATCACCTGTTTTTCCAAAGTGGTTGTATTGAAAACATGAAGAGTCTCGCTTACATCTAGATTGGATTCCATAGACACGTCTCCCAAGACACGCAGGTGTGCACCCATAGATACATCTTTGTCCAGTGTGGTAGTACCATGAATCATAAGATTTTGACTTACCTCTAATGAGGAATTGATGGACACATCACTGTCAAATATCGTAGTGCTTAAAAAAATACTATCTATTGCTTTCAAATCATTGATAAGTGTTTCTCCTCCACTAATTGTTACATCACCTGTAAGATTTACACTTCCATTGACAAGAACATTACCAAAGAAGGATTCGCCAGCAACGATCAATGAATAACTATTGTCAAAATCCGTACTGTTATTTCCAATATTGATACCTGAATCCACATAAATAGCATTAAATGATGTAAATGTACTGATATTTGCAAATGCGTCGGCAAATTGATCAGCGAGATCATTGAGACCTTCGACATCATCAAAACTAAAGAGTTGTTGTCCAGACATTATTATATAAAAAATAGATTTAAAATTTTGAACATTGTACTATATACAATATGAAAAACGAAATCGCGGAAGAAACCATTTATAATCCATACAACGAACAAAACAAGGAAATCACATTTCAAGGTGTGAAGAGAATACTAAATACATTCAATGTTTATTATGATATTAAAAACATTGAATTGTTTCAACGCTCTTTTGTTCACAAGTCCTATGTCCGTCCACAAAAACTGAATGACGATGTGGTTTTGTCGGTTCGCCCACCCAATTGCATTGACCTGAAATCCATGTCTAATGAGCGACTGGAGTTTCTGGGAGACGGCGTACTAGAGAACATTACCAAGTTTTATCTCTACAAGCGATTTCCGCATGAAGACGAAGGATTTATGACCGAGAAGAAAATCGCCTTGGTGAAGAACGATCATATTGGAAAGCTCGCCTATAAAATGGGATTGCATCACTGGTACGTTTTATCTAAAAACGCGGAAGAGAAGAAGATCCGCGTGAACTACAAGAAACTGGGATGTTTGTTTGAGGCCTTTTTGGGCGCCCTTTTTTTAGATGCGAATCAATTGGAAGTTCGCGACAACCAGCATGTGTTTTCCTCCTATCTTCAGTGCGGAATAGGCTTTCAAATGTGTCAAATCTTCGTGGAAAGTATTTTTGAACAAGTCGTGGATTGGAATGAGTTGCTTGAAAACGACGACAACTACAAGAATATTTTCCAAGTCATGATACAAAAGGAATTCAAGACCACCCCCGACTATGTGGTGTTGAGTGTGGATGACGAGCAACGGTACACCATGGGCGTATATTTGTGTTTGAATGGGGTTTCTATTCACAACGCCAACTTGAATGACGCCATAGCCTTTGATACCCTGTTATCCTTTGAAAAGATTCATGAAGAACAACATTCGCTCATTTATTTCAGTAAATCCAGTCATAAGATCAAAAAGAAAGCGGAACAAATGGCGTGCGAACAGGCGATTGCTTTAAGTCAAAATAGCGAATAATATATAAATAATATCATTGTATATATTAATACATGGAACGTTTGAGGAGATACATTGAAAATCCTGTTTCTCATAAGAAGTTAAATCCTACTCATCCAGCTATAAAGGTTGTACGAAAAACCGTGAAAGATGAAAAAAACAATGAAGCGATATTGTCTTTTTTTGAATCCTTCCAATTGAATGTTCCCAATTTGGAACAAGGCGAAGAGAAGGAAAAGGACAATGAAGAACAAAATACGACCATTGGAAAAGCCATCCCCTTAGATAAAACCATCGTGATTTCCCACATAGAGAAAGATGTGATACCGATGAAAAAAACAGTAGAGCAAGTGGATGATCTTTCGGAAGAAGGACTCCTTCAAAAGAAGAAAGGCCGTAAAAAAGACAATGAAGTTGTCATGGAGGAATATCGCAATGGACTGGCCAATGCGGGATTGCCCGTATTTCATCATATACCCGGGGATCAACGCCACGATCTCTTAGATATGTATCGTTTTTATGACAATGGACAGGATCCCATTGGTTCCAAAAAGAAAACGCTCAAACAGTTGTTTTTTTCGCAAAACAAAATCTCCTTTTTCAAGGACATTCAGAAAAAGTTTGATGCGTATTTTGAATACATTGATGCAAAGAAGGCAGAATCGCCCGATGTGGCCAGGAATTTGTCCACGGGATTTCAACCTTTTTTGCACCAGCATTTGATCAAGCAATATTTAAATACTTCCACCCCATATCGCGGAGTCCTTTTGTATCATGGTCTCGGTTCCGGTAAAACATGCACGTCCATTGGATTGATCGAGGCCATGAAAGAAACCATTCCTCAAATCTACATATTAACCCCGGCGTCGCTCAAGCAAAATTACGTGACTCAAATGAAGAAATGTGGTAGCAGTCTTTTCTCCAATGTTCCCTACAACCGAAATTTGTGGCGGTTTGTAGAATACCCGGAAGACGAGACCGAAAAGCGAGAATTCATTCGCCAAGTAAAGGTCATGACGAAACTACCGGATTCGTTTTTCTCCAACAAGAAAAGAAGGGGGCTTTATTTGCGTCGTTATGGCTTTGGTGCGGAATCCGATGAAACAAATCACGTCATCAATGAAAAGGATCTAGAAGATCAAATCCAAATGATGATTGAACGTCGGTTTAAATTTATTAGTTATAACGGGATCACAACAAAGATGTGGAACAAAGTATACAAAGAGAAGAAGAAGTATCACAATCCATTCAATCACTCCATTGTCATCATAGACGAAGGCCATAATTTCGTGAGTCGCATCATCAACAAGCTGAATACAAACAAGGAATCCGTTTCCACCATGATATACGAAGATCTTATTTCTGCGGAAAACTGCAAAGTTGTCGTGTTGTCGGGTACACCGTTAATCAATTACCCCAGTGAAATGGGCGTCATGTTTAACATCATCAACGGAGCAAATCGCGTGATCACCCTTAAAATCAAGCACCTTGAAAAATCCAAAATGAAACTAGATTATTTGAAGCAACTCTTCAAAACGATTGCCACCATTGACTATATAGAGTTTGAGCCATCTAAAACAGGATCCGGATATGCTACATTGAAGGTGTTGCGTAACCCCTATGGATTTAAAAAGGAACAAGGAGATGCGATGGTGCAAGATTTCAAAAAGGCATCTATTTCTACGGAAGCTCTCAAAGAAAGCATCAAACAAAGGTTGAAAGAGGAGAAATACAAAATAGAAAAACCGACCCACCACGAGGACGAGATTCAATTGTACAAGAGTTTCCCAGATACGGAAGTGGAGTTCAATGAAAAATTCGTCCATCAAAATAAGTTGAAAAACGGCAATTATTTTAAGCAAAAGATATTGGGTTCCGTATCCTATATCGGCGATGACAAAACCTCCATGCCTCGTGTGGTGGTTCCCGACACATTGCCGGACAAGGAGTGGTACAAGGGCGAAGATATTTTCATTGAAGAAGTGAAAATGACCCCTTATGTATTAGAAAAGTACAAAGATGCCCGTGAATTGGAACGTAAAATGGACAAACGAATGAAACAAAATAAGAAAGGGAAGGACAATCAAACGAGTTCCTATAAGCTCTATTCGCGGGCGGCGTGTAACTTTGTGTTTCCGTCAAATATGAAACGCCCCTTTCCGGACAAAATGGGTGTCATCAAAGAAGAGGATTTAGAAGATTTGAATTTGTTGTCCAAGGACGAGCGCATGGATATGGGTGACGGTACATTTGACCGAACGGATTTAGAAAATCCCGAGAATCAATCGGTGGAATACCGCAAGAATATTATGAAAGCCCTCAATGAATTCGCAAACCACCCCGAGCGATATTTTGAAAGTGATGTGGCAAAGCGGGTTGCCATTCCTCCCGAAGAGGCAGCAAACCAAAGTGAATCCAATCAACTTACCATGTATAGTCCAAAATTCCACAGAATGTTACAAAACATCGTGGAACATTGTGACGAATATGGGGTTCAATTATTATACAGTAACTTCCGGACCTTGGAAGGGATCGGTATTTTCAAAATTATTTTGGACTATTATGGCTTCACGGAATTCAAAATCAAGGCCAATGAAGAGGGTGGATATACATTAGATATTGAAAATCCCTATTATAAGGAAATGGCGTCGTTTGAAAAGGTACAAGGGCGTCGTAAGTTTTATGCCCTTTATACGGGGACAGAAAGTGCGGAAGTGAAAGAAATGATCCGAAACATATACAATGGGAACGTTGACGCAATAACGGATCCATCTCTCAAGAAAGAACTGCAAGATGTTTTCAATAAAGGCGCACCCTTTGAACCCAACCAAGCGAATCTCATGGGAGAAATCATTGAGTTGTTGATGATCACGTCGTCGGGGGCCGAGGGCATTGATTTGAAGAATGTTCGCTATGTGCACATTACGGAACCTTATTGGCATGCGGTTCGCATTAGTCAAGTCATTGGTCGCGGAAGAAGGATCGGAAGTCACCTTCAATTGCCGGAAGACGTTCAGGATATCAAGGTCTACATGTACATGTTGATACACGACAAGGATATGTTGAAAAAACACCATGACAAATATCGGTTGTTGATAGAATCCGACTCGGAACGTGGGGGGAGAAACCAATACGTCTATTCTACGGACGAGACCTTATACCGAATCATGTATAAGAAAAAGCAGTTGATGGATGAGTTTTTGACGACCTTGAAAGAGAGTTCCATTGACTGCTCTGTGAACTACGAGGGCAAAGAAGAAGGGGCAAAGTGCTTCAAACTGGGACAATCATTGAAGACGAAAAAGGGTCCATTGTATCATTATAACTACAAGGAAGACAAAACATCCACGATTAAGGTGCGAACCGACGCATTTGAGAATAATAATGACATTGAAGTGTGAAATGTGAAATATGAAGTGTGAAGTATGAACATAAAAATTGATTTGTGAAAGAATATAAACATCTAAGCATAAAGATGTCTATATTGAGTTGTTGTAGCATGTCGTCCTTGTCACACGTAAAGAGCAACGTTGAAGATCACGAACTTTCCACGAAAACCAAGGAAAACACAGAGTATATGACTTTGGAGGGTCAGGAATTCATTGCGAAAATCGTATATATTTATGATGGCGACACGGTGCATGTGGTATTCAAGGTATTTGGTGAATATTATCGATGGAACAGTCGTATCATGGGTGTGGATACTCCCGAACTGCGGACGAAAAACGAAAAGGAAAAGAAGAAGGGATATGAAGTACGGGATGAACTTCGCAAGCATTTTCAAGATAAGATTGTGAAGATCAAGTGTTCCGAATTTGATAAATATGGGCGTCTTTTGATTGATATATATGTACCGGATGATGTGCCAAACCCGCATAACAATGTTCTATTAAGCGAGTGGTTGATTGGGAATCAATATGCGTATGCCTATGACGGCGGGACGAAGCAAGCATGGGATCTTTAATTATTGAGATTTCGTAGCCACGCATTTACCCCACGATTGACCGCATTTGAACCCTTCGCAATAAGGAAGATTGGATGGACAATTGTATTTCGTTGATTGAGTCACTCCGGATTGACCGCAACAAAGAGCTCCTCCTTTCTCCGTCCCATTATCCGCATAACATTTGATGTCGTCCGAAGACGGGCAGTTGCTTGTTCCGTTACCACCACCACCTCCATCCCCACTTTGCGATACTTCTTCTGGATTACATGAGCTATCTAAAAAGCACTTGTTTGCATAAAAATTCAACGACCCATCTTCTTTGTATAAATAAACGTAGTCACCACTGATTGATAATGGAGTATATGTATATGGGTCAGTGAACCCATCTAACCCACTGTTTATTAATTTTTTTTTACTACTTGTTTGTGTGATTTCCCTTAAATATTCGTTCTTTGCGTTCCCTCCTTTGTCCGCGTACCCTACTTCTTGTAAATAAAGTGAATTGATATCCGTTTTACTTAAATAATTGTCGCATGTGACCGTTCCGGATACATCTCCATCTCCACTGGAAACATCTACACACTGATAGTTATAGGTATTCGCAAATAATCCATTTCCCCCTGGTAGATCGTATTGTGTTTTATCTGCCAGCCATGTGCCTTCTGAGCATTTTATTTCTCCCGCGGGACAATAGATGTATTCCCCCGCTCCACCCGTATAGGATACGTCAAGGTTGTCTGGGTCGGAGCCATACATGATACTCACGCCGGAGATATCCACGCGATCTAGTTTTCGGTAATCACTATCGCTGATATCACTGGTAGTTTGTCCCGAAGAAGTCATTCCTTCATGCACTGGAGTATTTACGTTCACATTGAGCAAAAGAAGTACAATCGGTATGAGAACAAAGACCGCAATGAGTAGTATAAAAATATGTTTGATTTTTTGTTTATTCAATTTCATATTATATACTAAACAATATAATATATTTGATTATTTTAATTTTCTTAATATGGCCAATTGGGATTGAACAATTTGCTGTAAAATCGTGGATTGAATTTTCATGGTTTCTTCTATTTTATTGATTTTCATCATCAACTCTGGGATTTCAGGAATATTCGTTGGGCGATGTTGTTCGTAAGGTAAGTGGGAGGGGGAGGCTACTATAGTGTTCTGTGGTTCATTGTTTTCATTCATATTCATCACCTTTTCCCGTTCTCTCATTTGGTTTTCAATGAGTTCGTCCAAGTTCTCTTGTTCTATAGGTTCATCTTTTTGATCGTCGCTAAATTGGGGGGTAGGAGGTACGTCTTTGTTCATCATGGTATTGAATTCTTTTTGTTTTTGTTCAACTTGCTGATCAAACTGATTTTTTTTGTCTTGTTGAATGGAATCGCGGGTGAGTTTCTTGAGCGGAGTGAGTTCTTTGCTGATCTCGTTGATGAGCTTCTCGTATAAAATCGCCGCGTTTCCTTTGTCTTCGTGTTGCAGGATCTGGCTTTGATAATTGGCCACAATATTTTCAAATACTTGCTTGGTTTTTTCCACGTTTTCATCACCAATATAATCAAATACTTTGAACTCCACGCATTTGTTCCAAAGATCTTTTTTGAATCGGACTAAGAAAGTGTCGTAAACCGAACTTGATTCCATATATAGTTATTATGCAAAACTATGTATGGAATTGTTTATATTCAAGACTTTTAAATATGATTGAAATAAATATTCCTAAATTTTTCCACATATTTATCGGGTATCCGCTTTTGTTTAAAATAATCAAAGGTATGGGTTCTTTTCAATACAGACACGATGAAATAAAGACAATACATACCACATTCCGTATTTGAATGCTGGTGTACTTTGGGGTAGTTGCTGTCGGATTTCATCTTAAGTTTACAGGATTTACATTGATTGTGGATTTTTTCAATCAAATGCGTAATTTCCTTGGGTTGCTTCGTACCATTGGAGTCAAAGAAAAACGTTGTTCCGCGATTCAAATCCACAAATAACGCAATCCAATGAGACCCGCTTTGATAATGTTTATCGGTGTTGAAAATAAATCCCAGATTTGTCTTGTTGTCTCCCTTTAAGGACTTGATATTGATGTTGCAGATCTCTGGCCACACGCAATGATTCTTGTATTCCATGGTCTCAAAATCAATGGGCGATGGACCAAAGAATTTAAAATGATCATAGGTGTCTTCATATTGCTTCATTACATTGATAATGTCATTACTACTGAGCCATTCATTGATGTTTTGTTTCCATGACGTCGGTGTAGTTGGAGCAAACAATTTCTTTTTCAATTTAATTTTTACTTTATCATCGCTCACCGTATTGTCTACCCAACACATTTCATTGCTACAGGACTTTGCCATGTTTTGTTGAAAGTGTTTCCACAGCGATCGTGGTTTTGAGGTCATTATCATATTATCGGGATACCGGCGATTCCATAACTGCTTCATGAGGCGCAATGTTTTATCGTCTAAACAAGAATACTTGTTGTTGCTGTTGTTATTTTTGGACGTGAAGTTTTTTGGATGACATTGCAACTTTTTGAATTTTTTCCGAGTATTTTTCGCGCTATTTCGTTTGATTGACTTAGGAAAGAAATCCATACTATGCTATCTATATAATAATGAATATTTTTTCGTTGCCCCACAAAAATATCAATTATGAAAAATGAATATCAACTAGGAAAAGTTTTTAATTAAATTGTGTCGGGTAGAATTATGGAAGGTATTGGGGGCCAATTTCTCTTGGCATCGCGCAACGTGATTCGGCATACCAGAAATGGGGTTATACAAATCCTCTGCTTTGGGCTTGTCTTTTAAATTGGAGCGATTTTTATATAAATCCGATTCTAAAGCCGGAATATAGAAAGCATGGTCGTTCTTTTGTAGTGCCATGTATTGATTTCTTAATAGGGATTCCGTATCCACGGTTTGTAATGCGTGTTTGACCGGTGCTTTTGTGGTTCCTGGATAAAAGGTGTATTGCGGTTGAAACTCCGGATACCTGCGCAACTCTTCCTTCGTTTTTGGCGGGGAATCAACACTATGAAAAAGGGTGTACTTGGTAGACACGGGACGGGGATCAAAGTTGGGCTGGAGCTCTTTCGATGGGAAATAACGCTGGTTCATTCTTTGATTTAGTTCATTGTCATATTCAATATTACAAACTCTATGTTGAGACATTTATACTATATATAATAAAATAAATTAAATTAAATATAGAATAATAAATAGATGTAAATGTGTGGTATATTTGCGTTGCTTTGTTCGTCAGATTTTGAAGTGGACCGAGCCACATTAGAGGCGTATTCATCCACCGGAAAGAAGAGGGGTCCCGAACACTCTTCCTTTCACAAGATGAGCAATGCGTATAATTTTGATCTGTATTTTGGGTTTCATCGCCTGGCCATCAATGGATTGGACGAGATCAGTCACCAGCCGATTGTTCAACATCCCTATTCGGTCATATGCAATGGAGAAATATACAACGCCCCTTCTATTTTTAAAGCACAAGACACCCTTCCAAAGACAAACAGTGATTGTGAAGCCATACTTGCCCTGTATGAACGCAATGAACGCCTATGTGTCAACGCACTAGATGGAGTATTTGCGTTTGTCTTGTATGATGAAAAAAACAACCAGATCATGGTAGCACGTGATCCGTATGGGGTTCGTCCGCTGTATGAATGTATCTATGACGACGATACCATTGGGTTTGCTTCGGATATTCAACCGTTGCTTATGAGCGAACACAGTATCAAATACATACGCGCATTTCCCCCAGGTAGTTATGCGATCTATAAACCCGGATTGCGTAATTGGGTCATGAAACATCAAGAAAGATACTATTTTAACACCTCTTATTTGTCGTTGACCAGCTTTGGTAAAGACCGTGAATTTCCCATAGAGTATTACATGTATACCTTTGTGGAAAAACTCAAGCTCGCTATACACAAACGGGTACAAAATTGCGAGCGAGATATTGCGTGTTTGTTGTCAGGTGGATTGGATAGTAGCATTATCAGTGCCTACGTTTCGCGTTATTACAAAGAAAAAACCGGAGGTGTGCTACAAACCTATAGTATTGGGTTAGAGGGAAGCGAAGACCTGCGTTATGCGAAACAAGTGGCCGACCATATTGGTTCTTTGCATACGTCAGTGCAAGTGACCAATGAAGAATTCATTCACTCTATTCCACAGGTCATTCAAGACATTGAAAGTTATGACACGACCACGGTCAGGGCCAGTGTGGGAAATTGGAATATGGGCAAATACATTGCGTGTCATAGTAGTGCCAAGGTCATCTTTAACGGCGACGGGGCCGACGAGTTAATGGGTGGATACATGTATTTCCATTGTTGCCCGACCAATAAGCAATTTGACGAAGAAACGCGGCGTCTCTTGGCACACATTCATCGTTTTGATGTATTGCGATCCGATAAATCTATTTCTAGTCACGGGTTAGAACCCCGTACTCCCTTTTTAGATAAGGAACTGACGCGTTTTTATCTAAGTATTCCCGTGCAATACCGCAACCACAATTCTATTTTAGGTAAAAAGCAATGCGAAAAGTATTTCACTCGCAAAGCCATTGAGGAATATGATCCCTCGTTGTTACCCAAAGAGATTTTATGGCGACAAAAAGAAGCATTTAGTGATGGGGTGAGTAGTCAACAAAAGTCTTGGTATATGGTGATCCAAGACCACGTGCAAGAACACGAAACAGAAAAAGACGATGAAAGCCCCACATATGAGATAAAT